>Ga0228710_1001293_pt1 | contig 37037 bp, 24 predicted proteins | sample MedpolnodulmetaG_FD_177995 | JGI IMG/M metagenome (GOLD analysis project Ga0228710, IMG submission 177995) | Root nodule microbial communities from Medicago polymorpha collected in Santa Monica, California, United States - pink nodules | ecosystem: Host-associated > Plants > Roots > Nodule...
CCCCCTCGTTTTTTTTTTGTTTTAAAAGAATTACCATAATGATTATTGATGTGTAATTGGACCAACAAATGAGGTGGAACAAATTAATGGAAAAACTTACAGCATGTGGAAACATGACATGATCAATCTCTGAAGTTTACTGATTTGTTCTTGTAAGAACTTTAATCCAATAGACTAGCTTTTGCCTCTGTAAGACTAGTGAGACACCCTCAAAGATTTTTCAGACTTGTGTCTTAACCTATGTTGTGTTTTTGTAGACTAGTGAGACACCCTCAAAGATTTTTCTCATTAACTGCTTGAGTGCTATTCAACAACCTCTATCTGGATATGAGGTTGCTGCGGAGTATGTGAAAAGGCTTGGAACAATGATAGAAAATCAGTTGCGTGTTCTTGTGGAGAAAGAAGCTGATGCAATCTTGAGTAGATGTAATTTATCAGAAAAGATGCCTCACTTCCATAATTCAGTCCATAAGGATGGGGACAATGAAGTTGGTACCCCACTGGCTGAACTGGAAGACACAAGTCCAGCCGTTCTATCAGAGAGCTTGAAAGCTCTGTTTGGTCTTATTTTGGGAAGTGAAAGTTCCATGCCTGAGTTTGAGCAAATACAGGTTCCAAGGTTGCGGTCTGAAGCTTCTATAGGCGTGGCCAGGTCACTGGGTGAAGCTTATGAGCTTATTTATAAGGCTATTATGGAACCCAAGAATGGCTATCCAGATCCCAGGGCGTTGGCAAGGCATCCCCCCAATCAGATAAGAACTATATTAGGGATATAAATTCTATTTCTAGTGATATGTTTTACTCCAATCCTGCTCATTATGTGTTTGTTAATTACGTAAATAACATTTCTTCTCTCTTGACATTTGAAATTGTATTATTATACGACATTTGTGATCTATTTTGAACTCTTGAGATACTAAACATTATTGGATTCTATTATTTTTGTCGGTAATGAAGTAATAATAGATTCTCCTTATTTGATTCGAGGGAATGCTTAAGTTTCAAAAATATATTGTTTTTAATTTTCCCTGTAAATATTTAGTGTAATGGATTTCCCCTTGCTTTGCTTGGGCCCCTAAAGAAGCATGTGAACTTGCTTGCAAGATATCAGGGATTCTAGTTTTGCGCTCCTAAGACACAATTCTGATAATATCAGATTAGCATATATATGTCTCCGTGAGCTTAGCTCAGTTGGTAAGGACAATGCATAATATATGCAAGGTTTGGGGTTTGAACCCCGGACACCACAAAAAAAGATTAGTATATATATATAATCTGAGTGAAGAAAAAGAAGTATAAATGGCAACCTTAACATAAAATTAAAGCATGTTAGTGTTGAACCAGAACCAAAATAAATTTAACAAATTAACCAAGTTGTATATAACTTGACAGCCACGTGTTGGTATTGTTACTACTTCTGTCAAATCTTGGGACCTCGGAACCTAAATCCTTGGCAAAATCCGCAGGAAACGTGTTTCGTGCGGAATTTACACCAAAATCCGCTGGAAAAGCGAAAAGTTCTAGTAATGGCTGGGTTAGCTACAAAGTGCCCAGGCTAGCTGGGGGTGGCTCCGCCCCTGCTCATTTCTTTCATCACCCTCTCCCATACATGTGGATATGTTGCCTTAGTTGTTCTCCACGACATCTGGTAGTGTTTTTTTTCTACTTCCTAAAATTATTGTAAAAATGCTTAACATAAAATCTTTGGTCATAAATTTGTAAAAATAATAGCTCGTATTTTGTTTTTCACTTTTCACTCTAATCTCTTTTCTAATAACCTTTTTTTATTCAACAACTTATGAAGTTAAGTAAGGGCGGATGAATAACTCAATTGGTTTGGGCTAAGGGTTAAAGGAATTGATAAACCGAGGATCGAACTTTGGGGAAGGAGAAAATAATAACTTAACAATTAGTTAGTAGTGTTGGCCGTTTCAAAAGAAAGTTATGCGTAAGTAATTTTTCTTAACTTTACTCGTTTTTTGGGATAAAAATTAGCTAAATAAAATAAAAGACAACAAAACTTAGGTGCATTTTTTGAGATGTTTTTTTGTATGATTTTTAACTAAATAAAAATGCTTTTTTTTTTGTTATAATAACAAACTGAGAAAATTATGGATTTAATGAAATCATGAATAAGTTTAGTTAAAAACCATACGGAAAATATAAGGAAATATCACCAAGTCTTGTCATAAAATAAAGTAGGTTACAGGAAGAAAATGGATTGAAATGCAGATAGTGCTGCACATTATTATGAGGATGCTAGTTGGTTCCTCTAGGTAGATTATAACATTGCATTCAACAATAACCTCAACAAAAAAAACTGCATTTAACAATTAACACTGACATTTATCCTAAAACAACATTCAACATAGATTGCATTTTATGATTTAGAGGGTGAGTCTTTGTACAATGACAAGGTTTATGAGGTCGAGTCTCTGTACAATTACAAGGTTTATGTCTTGTGATCTAGAAATCACACATTCAAATCCTGAAAAAAAAACTTATTTCTCTGCTTGTAGAGGTAAGGCTGCGTACAGTTACTCTTCCCAAACTCCACTTGGTGGAAACCTCGTGCAGTGAGCCGCCCATATTATATGATTTATCTTTTAATCACATGATCTTGCGGCTGTGGATGCGCTGGAGGACCCCGGAAATATATGATCTCTTTGGTGTACACTTTTTTCATGAATAAGTGGTTCAGAGACCCTGGAGACATGAGAATAAATTTCAACAGTTGCCTGTCTTTCTTTATAAGATGCCCAGGTAACACCAAAGAGACCAGCAATGATCAAAAACCCCCCTATGATACTGTTGTCACATGGAGAATAAAAATGAACCAATGAGAAATTTCTTGGTAACATAATTTCAGAATGAATGCTATAGAAAGCAGAAGAGCTTGATTAAGGGTCTGTTTAGATTGGCATATTTGAGCTTATCTTTGGACATAAACATTTGTGAGATTGTTTGAGAGAGCTTATCCGAACATCTAATGACATGTCCATAAGTTGTTTTCAGCTTATTTTCATAAGCTTTCCAAAACTTATGAAAACAACTTAGGTTATATGAAAACAATTTGACTTTATTTTATCTTTTGTTATAGAAATAGTTTAACTTAAGCCTTTTTTATGTGATACACGCTTATGCTATAAGTGCTTCGTTAAGTGTTGTTTATCAAGGAAAGGCGCAAGTTTAACTAGCCAAGGCATCTTATTAAGTCCTATCTTGCACAATCTGTTTGAACATAGCGAATAGCTTAGTGGTCATTAAGTCAAGTTAGAATAGAGAGCATGAATCAATCAATAATCAGAAGTAAAAGGAGCCTAACTATACTATACCTTCCCAAGTAAATTGGACTTCCAAGGAATATCTGAGACAGTATGGCAGCAAATCCAGGTTGAAGTGGAATGTAAAGGGCAACCAGAGTTGGCCCTAACATCTTGTTGCTCCAACTCATGACTGCATAATTAATGGCAGATGTAATAGTTCCCTGAACAAATAAGAACAATATGTCGCAATCCACATGTTAAAAATCACTAAATTATCTATTAGAAGATAAAAGTATCTGTTGGAAGAACATAGGATAATAATATCAAAATTTTCATCCTTTAAGAAAAAACTGAAGTTGTTTTACTCTAGTAGTTTTCGTTTCTCTGTTCACTTCCTTGGGACGTATTACCTAAAGACAATTTTCAGCAACACTCTTAATATACATTCTTGCTTAATTAATAGAAATAAACTAGATTATTGCCTGTGAATGTTTCACAGAAATTTGCTTAGTGATTTTGAGCATTTTGTTCTCTAAAATTAGTCAAACAAGACAGTGGCCAAAATAGTTCCAAAAAGTGAAATGGACAAAATGATCTACAACAGAAATGGCTAATAAGGGTTCATTATATTGATTTAAAATCATATACAGTGACTCACAGCATAAACAACCGCAAGTATTTCTGATTGTGTCAAAATCCAGTCAGATGACAAATTAGTCGTGAATAACGAGACTATTGCCATTAGTGCAACGCCAAAGAAGAATGAAAATGCTGTCACAGATAGATATGCAGGATACTTTTTTAGTACCTGCGCCTGAAAACAATTAGTTATTGGAAATAAGTTAAACTTGCCATTGATATCAACAGTCACTTAATGAATTAAAAAAAATCATTTAATGGATATAACAAAAAGATAGATACCTGAATGGCTAGGAAAGCAGCCATGCCTGTGCAGTTACCTATCAAGAACATAACTCCAAGTTCAAAATTTTCCAATCCAAGATTCAGTAAACCAGTAATCAACCATCCTAAAGGCTCTGGCTGGCCACTGACAAATATTTCATTCTGTGGTATGATCACGGGTTCGGTATATCCTATCAATGATGGACCGCGGTACAAAGCCATAAATATGGCACCAGAAACACATATAACAGTCCCTCCAACCTTAGTCAGACCTTCAAAACTCTGCAGATTCACTCTTTCTACACTGCATACATAAGATTATTAAACTATGTCATTACTTTATTCTGAAGTGTATTGGGATAATTTTATTCATGTAGAGATTTATGCACTACAAATATGAATGTGCATATGTGTTCTACAAAAAAAGGACTAAAAGTCAAATTCTTTTTGATACATTTATAGGAAATACATAAAAGACTGAAAGTAGAAATTAATAAGAGTGAAGCTGACCCCATGATGACAGCAAGTAGAAAGGTAAAGACAGGAATAGAAGGCTGTAAGGCAGAGGCATAAGTTGGATTTGTATAACCTAAACCATAAAGAAACAACACCTGGCTGCCAAATATCCTGATCATAAATCAACAACCAAAATGTATCACTAGCATGCCATTAGTATGAGGGGGAAAAAAGGACATAAGATGATATTGCAAGGACCTTACTTACCCAATTAATCCAAGAAAGAAGAATGACATGAATAGCTGCTTAGTAAAGGGTGGCCTTGTCTGTCTATAGTCACACTGTATATAATTAGGAAACTTACGATAGAAATAAAGTGAACAATATCCTAATTCCTAACTCAAAATAAAAGTGAACAGAAGTACAAAACATGGGGTCAAACCATTAAGATGAATTTGGTGTTAAATGATCTCTCATTAGATGTGATTTTTTATGGAACAATTGTAGCATGGATAGTTTAATACATGCATCTATGATTTTCTATGTCAGAATATTGAATATTTTGAGTTTATACCATTGAGCATATCTAAAAAAAAATCATTGAGTATATCTCTCTCGATGTTTCTTGTTGATGCATTGTGAATTTGAGGGGGAGGTGATAGATAATAGGGTTTATGTTATTGAGTTTTTTTTTTCTCTTTTTCTAAGTCAGTAGTCTAGTTAATCCTACCAAGGCCGGTCCCAAGCCTGGGTAAAAGAAGAAGGTTGTGTTAGGCCTCGACAGGCAACATAAAACTTTGTCGAATCCAGGGACGGATCCAAGAATTTTGAATGGTGGAGGCACTATATATATAGACACACCACACTATTTTATTTTTAAATGTATAAAAATACAATATAATTGTGTTTCTACAATTTATCGTATTCTGATCATATTAAATGGTTTTCTCATTTTTAATATCATTAAAAATATCACTCTCTAACAAAAGTAGTGGAGTATAGCGGAAGAAATTAGACTCTTGTAACATTGCAAAAAAAAAATGTCAGGGAAGAAACTCACATTCAAAGTCTCACACACCTCAAAATAGGATTACCGTCAATAGAGAGAATTTAAGAGAATAAAAAAAATTATATTCATCTCCAAGTAAATAATTAAACAATTATTTAACCATGTTTTCTTTCTTTGAATAGACTTTTTTAAGGAGACTTTTTTATGTTGGATATGCAATTTGTAGAGTTTATATTGTGTGATGAGTGTGGACCATGTTAGTCAAAATGTTAACATATAGCATGTTATAGAACTCAAAAAAAATCCTCAAAATATAGTGCTGGCACAAGCCCACTGTGTGGGCTACATAGATCCGTCCCTGGTTGAATCTCTATGAAATGAGTTTTACTTTTTCCATCCTATGTTTTTCCCCGCGCGTCCTATTTTTTTTCCATTTTTACCCCTGGTCTGGATTTAGTTTTCCGAAATGTAATGTTAATGTTTTCCAGATTTGATCGGATTTTAAAATCCGGAACGATCATTTTCCAGAGTTTTTTCATTTTAATCTTTCAAATTCGTAAAATAACTGCAAATAAGAATATAAAACAGAAATAAAAAGAACATAAAGGTAAAAGGAAGTCATTTTATTAATATATGAATAATACATTACAAATGTTGAAGCTTTTTACATAAGAACCTAAAACTATTTCTAGAGGGGGTAAGCTATACCAGTGGCTCCGGCTGATAGGACATACCAGTAGCTTCACTGTTGGGGGGAGACAGGGGGAAACAGGGACCTCTAGGGAGCAAGAGACCATGATGGTCAAACTTACGCCTAGACAGACCAACCTCACACCCAGACTGACCCCTTCCCTATTGACCGATCAAATGACCCCTGATGGATTTCCAAAGAGGTCTCTTTATATGAAAGGCCAACGATGGAAACACATCATTGTAGAAGAGGAGAAGAGGAGAAAGAAGAGGGTGTGAGAAATTGTGAGGAAATGAGCCTATTTATAGGAAGGGAGGGTAAAAAAAAAGGTGTGAAAGTCATCAATGCAGTAAAAAAAACGTGTAAAAACACGTTTTTTGACTTTACCACTGTCCAAAAACATTTGAAAAACGTTTTATTTATGGTGTAGACCACCAGCCAAAAGCTTCTGGTGCAGTCTGGAAAATATAATCCGGATTACACATAGATTCTGGATTTTATATTCCGCAAAAATACGATCATGGCGTGAAACAAAGGAAAACTTTGCTCTTCGTGTAGGATGATGAATTAAGTTGTTGCATTATGTTTTGAATAATATATATATTATTTAAACTTTTATTATGTTTTAATTTACGTCAAAGATGTTCATTTAATCGAAAAAATAACCAAAGATATGTATTCCAGATTCACATAGGGCATAAGTCTATTTCGGATTACTAAATCCGGAATACTTCAGCATAGGATTCTTTTGTATGGACCACATTGCACCAAACGTTTGTGTGGTCTACAACATCCAAAGACCTCTATAAATAAGTGCTCTCCGGTTTTCAGCTTTAATACCAGCAAAACACACAAACACACCAAAGAGACCATGCAAATTTTTGTCATTGTGTTGAGGATCTTTGTCATGCTGCCGTAAAATAGATTGCTCTCTATGTGCCAACATGGTGAAGATCCTTAACATGCTTTCAAAAATAGATAAATACTCCTTGCTGCCTCCTTGATAGATAGATAATTAAAAAATATCAAGAGGTTACTATGAGTTAGATCTTGCTGCCTGCCAGACGAATATGTCATTTGGTAAGGCAGCAGGATCTAATTCAAAGAAATCCTCTTGAAAACACCTTCCCAAAAGATTCATCATTTCTGTTATTATGATTATTTTTAACTGTTTATTTGTCTTATGTTGCTTCTATTTATGTTATGTACTTTTGTTCTATTTTTTTCCAAGGCATTCGCAACGAAAACGATTCAAATAAAGGGTCTGATGCAGTTCGGACTTTATAATCCGGAATAACTTCATGCATTCCGGATTATAAAATCCGGAAGCCCTTAGTAACATTTTGGCCGGTGACGTTTCACCAAAGGTTAGGCCGGTTAGTGGAGTTTGAATGCATTTTTTGACGGTTTTGAATGTGGAACACGTTTTATTTGACTATAATTAAGACATATGATTTATTTAAGGCTATAAAAAGGTTTGGATCTTCAACATTTTCCTTCATTCTTCTTCACCTCCTTTCTTACATTTTCTTCAAAAAAAATTAGTTTTTTAGGTAGCTTTTAGGAGTGTTTGTGGTGTCATGGTCATTGTTGACCGCTCATACGACCTCTGCAATTGCATTGCAGCTTATGCGGGGGTCCTATAACGGTCAACAAAGACCCTTGACATGAAAGAAAGACACAAAATTTCATATTCTATGTGTCCGGATTTTATTTTCCGGAAACACTAACAATCTGGTTCGGAAAATGAAATCCGGACCAGGGGTATTATTGGAATTTTTGCAGAGCGCACGAGAAGGTAGCAGGGTAGGAAAAGTAACACTCCTATGAAATGGACCAAAAAGTTAGTAGTCTAGTCCATTAAGTGGGGGGTTGGATAACTCAATCGATTTGAGTCAAGAGTTAAACAGTTGGAGGTCCAAGGTTCAAGTTCTAACATTTATCATTATATATTTTTTTTTTATATCTTGTTGTAACCCTTACTTAGTCGCTTTTGTTCTCTTTTCTATTTGATTCTCTATATTGTTAACAATTCGTTGACAACATACACATCACTCACATGTCGATACTACTACTAATAATAATTTTAATTAATTAATTAAATTTAATTATGTATGTTAGTGTTGGTTCTAAACTCATATGCAGAATTCATATTTTTGAATAAAAAATTTCAGAAAAAGTTATAATATTATAAGAATCTCCAAAAAAAATAGAATTTTTTAACAAAACTTGAATTTAATATGAATTTTTATATTTTTTTTACGGTTTAAAACTTCATATTTAATTTGCATTTTGTTAAAAAATTCTTTTTTTTTGGAAAATTGTTTTAGAGTATTTTACACATTTCTGTAAAATTTCATTAAAAAATACAAATATTAAATTAAAAATAGAGATCAAAAATAATGATTGAAAAATTTATAAGGACTAAAAAATGAAGGAAAATTTTAGAAAATCTAAAAAAAATTAATATATTTATAGAAATCAAAAATATATATAACCGTATTATATATAACAAAATAAGTAAACAACGGTTACACTAAAAAAAGAGTAAATAGTGGTCCCTTCTTTAAAGCAGTGGTTGCTTACCTTTCTTTGAAAAAAGCAATGGGAGAAAGAATGAGGAGGGCAATGAGATCTCTATAGAAGCAAAAGACTAATTGGTTGACTCCATCATTGAGGGCTACTTTAGTAATAACATAGTATCCACCATTGAAAAGCTGTAAGAGTGCCATGCTTAGATGGGCCTTCAAAGTCTCACCACCCATTGTTGCCATTACAACTCACAATTGCTTCAATTTCACAAAAATAAAACACCGATCTTATTTTAGGACCTTTGACTTGTGGCGTGGTAAACGTGCAAGTATTATTATTGATCCGACAGACAAGTTTGTTGATCACGGATGCTTCTATAGCGGAAAAAGGCAAATAAATTAAACATAGGTAGTACTTTTTTTCAAGGATCTTTTAGAAAGACAAGTTAAGACGTTAAAGAAATGAACGGTTAAATAAGCAAGTGGTCCTACTAAATATATTAACATTTGATTTTAATCTCTTTAAAATATTTTTTTAGTTAGGGAAATGTTTGTTATTATGAATAAGCGCTTCACGAAATCGTCCCGAATGATCTGCACCCTCAACTACTCTATTTTTTTTCTTCTTTTGAGCAGTCCTCTCCTACTATATTTTCATCCACTTGCATGCATTATTTAATATTATTTACTTTAATAATTCAGTTTCAGTCACATCTTCTTCCTTTCATCTTCCACTCCAACAACAACACTCCCTCTTCTTAAGGAGTTTACGGCCATGGCCTCAAACTCACTGTCACGGCTTCTAGTTGTTCACTCATTTATTAGTTATTTACTTTAATTTTTATTTTACTTGTTTTGCTGGAAACTAATGCTTCTAAGTTGCCAAGAAATTGATGGTTCTTATCTTACTCTTCTTTTGTTCACTGTTTGTAATGTGTTCAACTGATCAAGCTCAAAACTTGTAAGAGTGAGGTTGATGACGGTCCTTTTATGATAGTGTTTTTTTATTAATATTTTGACGGTGATTTATTATAGTCAAGTGCAATAGAGTGTGAAATATATACTTTGAAATAAGTTTCGCTAGGAATTCGCGAGGAAGTGGTTCGCTATATATAGCACCACTCTTTTAGTTATTGGTCTTTCTAAAATTTTTCATCCATAAAATTAATCTATATCTCTTAGTCAAGAAGCATGTAAGAATACAAGTACTTTGACCTACTTAAACTCTATGCAAGTCCTTGCAAATTATGCAACACTGTTGATACATTTAAAGGATGTATAGCATGCTGAAAAGTCTCATGTGATTGTGATTGGGAGATCATACAATAGATGACTCTTATTTTAAATTCCTCCATTTCGTGCAAGAAACTACCTTTCATATGATTTTTATAAAATGATATTATTTTTTCTTTGCTCCCAAATTTTTTATTTCAATTATGCAATCTTTCCTTCTTTTTATTTTTAAAAAAAAATCATGTTTAACTTTTTTAATTCAATTTTTAGAATATGTAATTTTTTTTAGGGAAGGAATATGTAATCTATTAATTATCTTTTTCTTCTTTCAATTTTCTTTTTTGCCCTGTTATATTTAAAATTTTAAATTATGTTTTATTTTGTATTTCTATTTTTCGTATCTTTTATTTATGTTCTTAAAATTATGTAGATATCATCATTCTATTATTTGTAGGTGTTGATTTTCAATCATGTTGTATTCAAATTCTAATCTATTTGTTCCTTTGTTTTCTCTTATTTCTATTTGAAGGTGACTTCTAAAACGAGAGTTCAATTAAGTTCCTCATAGTGTAGTATCCAATTTGATCGCCGAATTAAAATAAACCGACATGATCTTATTAGTTATTTCCACGGTATATTCATGAATGTTTTAACACAAACACCCATGAAAAAAAGAGACACACAACAAAGTTTGTTCAAATACAAAAACCAGTTAGTGAGTTTGTTCCGATTGATGGTTAATCTGTTTTGATTTCATTGATTCATTTGTGGAGGATTTTGTGGGAGGAATTGAAAATGTTGAGACCCAACAAGCGCCAAATGAAGGATTTTAACACATTATCCACATAACTTCCTGATGCGTCCATTTTTTCTTTATTAAAATTCATCACATCAGAATTAATTCATCAGAACCTAAAATTGAGTCAAATACTTGAGAATCAAGTTCAAATAAAGACATCAGAACAATGGTTGAGACTCATACATCAGCTTCAAGGCTCTGAATTCCACACTCGATTAAAGGAAATTTAACAAATATACTTTGGCTTGTTGTCCAAGATTCAAAAAGTTCAACCTTCTCTATAAATAGCAAACTGTTCAGCAATTCCAAGACCAAGAGATTGCACTCAAACATGACATACTTTCTCAAAGAGTACATATAAAATCACTTCACCAAAGTGAGATCAGAATCACTTACAAACTTTTATCAGTTTTATGTAAGAACACCTTTAATCTTCTTTGAGTTGTAAAGAAGGACTGAGTGTTGGTAGTTTTAAGAGTTGTGATAAACTTGTGTAAGCCTGCCGAGACATTGAGAATACAATGTAAAGATGACTGGACCAAAAGTTGAGAAGCATTCTCAAACATCATATTGAAAAATCCCACAATATGTGGAGCCTGGACTAGTCCACATTGGGTGAACTAAGACAACTATACATGATCTTTATTTACATTTTGATCATTAAACTTATATCACACCAAAATAATTTTCACAGAATCTACTTGTTCAAAAAAAAAATTGCACAGAATCTATGCACATCCATACTTTAGAATCACATATTGGTCATGAGTGTGATAGACTAGGTGGATCGAAAATGCAATAGAAATCCCAAGAATGACTATCTGAACCCCGTGATTATCTGAATATTGGTCAAATATTTGAGTTACCTTTCACAAAACTTTGTTGGTTGGGATAAACATTTCCTCAGTATGGCTTGAAGATGCAGCTTTGGTGCTTAGTTGTAAAATGGATACCTTACCTTTCAAACACCTTGGATTACTGATTGAGGCAAACACGAGAAGAACTATGTGTCTATCAGTGATAGATGCAAGAAGAAATAGGCTGAAGTGACATGATGGGAAGCACCACCATCTGGATACCAGCACATTGAAGCTGAAGGATCAGTGTTAGCAATGAAGGCTTGAGAACAGGGGGAAGCAGCTGGTGGCTTTAGCATCATATGCGATGAAGGAGCAGAAGGAAAAGCCACATGTGTAGGTTTAGAGAAACTATTGTAGTGCCAAATGTTTTAAGAAAGGAAGGGCCTTTTTAAGGGGGAGTACCATAGTTCGAAGGTGCAGGGAAGTTGGAAGTAGCAGAATGATCATCAAGTGGAACTTGAGGCACAATTCTATGAAGGATCAAAGTTGGAACAAACTAGACCACCAAATTTTGCTTGATTTGTTAAATGAATCACTTTCAGTTGTTCTTGGACCACCATTGACATTGTCTAGATTTAAAAGGAAATTATGCAACTCTTCCATGTTGCTTCCGCCTCAAGGGAAGGAACTATTGAAGTTAGTATGGGAAAATATCGGTGTTTCGTCATGTCCTTCACCTGATATATATCTTTATTCACTTGATACATAGGTGGCTCAACACTTGAGTTCAACCCCTTAGTCTGGAATAAGCAATGATGAGATCAATATATTGGAAACAGAGATAGAATGTCTTATAACTAATGATCTTGTTGAAGAACTCACAATGGGTTTTGCTCAGAGAAGTAACATTTTACATGAAAATTTAACTAAATAAAATCAAAGACAAAACTTAAGTGCATTTCTTTAGATGCTTTTTGTATAAATTTTAGCTAAACGAAAATACTTTTTTGTTTGTTTGTTTGTTATAATAACAAACTTTGACAAAATTATGGATTTAATGAAATCATGAATAGGTTTAGTTAAGAACCATATGGAAAATATAAGGAAATACAACTAAGTTTTGTCCCAAAATAAAATAGGTTACAGGAAGAAAATGGATTGAAATGCAGATACTTTTGTCCTATTATGAGGATGCTACCCTCTAGGTAGATTATAACATTGCATTCAACAATAACCTAAAAAAAACAGCATTTAACAATTAACACTGACATTTATCCTAAAACAACATTCAACATAGATTGCATTTTATGATTTAGAGGGCGAGTCTTTGTACAATGACAAGGTTTATGAGATCGAGTCTTTGTACAATGACAAGGTTTATGTCTTGTGATCTAGAAATCACACATTCAAATCCTGAAAAAAAAAAAAAAAATTCTTTCTCTGCTTGTAGAGGTAAGGATGCGTACAATTACTCTTCCCAAACTCCACTTGGTGGAAACCTTGTGCAGTGAGCCGCGATATTATATGATTTATCTTTTAATCACATGATTTTGCGGCTGTGGATGCGCTGGAGGACGCGAAAATATATGATCTCTTTGGTGTGCACTTTTTTCATGAAGAAGTGGTTCAGAAACCCAAGAGTCATGAGAAGAAATTTCAACAGTTGCCTGTCTGTCTTTGTAAGATGCCCAGGTAACAGTATACAGACCAACAATGATCAAAGACCCCCCTATGATACTGTTGTCACATGGATTATAAAAATAAGAATAGTAAGAAATTTCTTAATAACATAATTTCAGAATGCATGCTATAGAAAGAAGACTAACTTGATTAAGAGTTTGTTTAGATTGGCTGATTTGAGGTTATCTACTGATATAAGCACTTGTGAGATTGTTTGACAGAGCGTATAGCACCAGTTAATGACTTGTCCATGACTTGTTTTCAACTTATTTTCATAAGCTCTCCAGAGCTTATGAATATAACTTATAGCTTATAAGAAAACAACTTGATTTTATTTTATCTTTTGTTATAGAAATAGCTTACACATAAACATTTATTGTTTGATAAGGGTTTATGCTACAAGCACTTAATTAAGATGTTTATCTAAAATGGTCTCTTATTAAGTCCTATCCAGCACAATCTGTTTGAACTTGGTGAGCAGTTTTGTAGCCATTTAGTCAAGCTAGAATAGAGTGCATGAACCAATCAATAAGTAAAAGGAGCTATATAATACTATACCTTCCCAAGTAAATTGGACTTCCAAGGAATATCTGAGACAATATGGAAGCAAATCCAGGTTGAAGTGGAATGTAAAGGGCAATTAGAGTTGGCCCTAATATCTTGTTGCTCCAACTCATGACTGCATAATTAAAGGCAGATGTAATAGTTCCCTGAACAAATAAGGACTATATGTCACAATCCACATGTTGAAAATCACTAAATTATCTATCAGAAGATATAAGTATCTGTTGGAACATAGGATAATAATATCAAGATTTTCATCCTTTAGGAAAATACTGAAGTTGTTTTACTCTAGTAGTTTTCATTTCTCTGTTCACTTCCTTGGGACGTATTACCTAAATACAATTTTCAGTAACACTCTTAATATGCATTCTTGCTTAATTAATAGAAATAAACTAGAACATGCCTTATTGCCTGTGAATGTTTCACAGAAATTTGCTTGGTGATTTTGTTCTCTAAAATTAGCCAAGCAAGACATTGGCCAAAATAGTTCCAAAAAGTGAAATGGACAAGATGATCTACAACAGAAATGGCTAATAAGGGTTCATTATATTGATTTAAAATCATATACAGTGACTCACAGCATAAACAACCGCAAGTATTTCTGATTGTGTCAAAATCCAGTCAGATGACAAATTAGTCATGAATAACGAAACTATCGCCATTAGTGCAACGCCAAAGAAGAATGAAAATGCTGTCACAGATAAATATGCAGGATACTTTTTTAGTACCGGCGCCTGAAAATAATTAGTTATTGGAAATAAGTTAAACTTTCCATTGATATCAACAGTCACTTGATGAATTAAAAAAAATCATTTAATGTATATAACAAAAAAGATAAATACCTGAATGGCTAGGAAAGCAGCCAAGCACGTGCAGTTACCTATCAAGAACATAACTCCAAGTTCGAAATTTTCTGATCCAAGATTCAGTAAACTAGTAATCAACCATCCAAAAGGCTCTGGCTGACCACTGACAATTATTTCATTCTGTGGTATGATCACTGGTTCGATATATCCTATCAACGATGGACCGCGGTACAAAGCCATAAATATGGCACCAGAAACACATATAACAGTCCCTCCAACCTTAGTCAGACCTTCAAAACTCTGCAGATTCACTTTTTCTACACTGCATACATAAGATTATTAAACTATGTCATTGCTTAATACATAAGTGTATTGGGATAATAATCAAATTCTTTTTGATGCATTTATAGGAAATACATAAAAGACTGAAAGTAGAAATTGATAAGAGTGAAGCTGACCCCATGATGACAGCAAGTAGAAAGGTAAAGACAGGAATAGAAGGCTGTAAGGCAGAGGCATAAGTTGGATTTGTATAACCTAAACCATAAAGAAACAACACCTGGCTGCCAAATATCCTGATCATAAATCAACAACCAAAATGTATCACTAGCATGTCATTAGTATATAAGAAAAAAAAGGAAATAAGATGCTATAGGAAGGACCTTACCCAATTAATCCAAGAAAGAAGAATGACATGAATAGTTGCTTAGTAAAGGGTGGCCTTGTCTGTCTATAGTCACATTGTATATAATTAGGAAACTTACGATAGAAATAAAGTGAACAATATCCTAATTCCTAACTCAAAATAAAAGAGAACAGAAGTACAAAACATGGGGTCAAACCATTAAGATGAATTTGGTGTTGAATGATCTCTCATTAGATGTGATTTTTTATGGAACAATTGTAGCATAGATAGTTTAATACATGCATCTATGATTTTCTATGTTAGAATATTGAATATTTTGAGTTTATATCATTGAGTATATCTCTCGATGTTTCTTTTTGATGCATTGTGAATTTGAGGGGGAGGTGATAGATAATAGGGCTTATGTTATTGATTTTATTTTTTTATTCCAAGGTAGTAGTCTAGTTTATTAGGTGGGGGATTGGGTAGCTCAATCAGTTTGAGTTAAGGGTTAGGTAGTTGGAGGTTCAAGATTCAAGTCTCGACAAGGAGAAAAATCTAACATAATAATTAACATACTAACATTTGTTATTATTAAAAAAAGTCTGGTCCATCAGGTATTACTCTATTATCTTGTAACCCTTACTTTACTAAGTCATGCTAATTGTATTTTATTGAAACCTTAGCCGCCTTTGTTCTCTTTTTTCTTTGATTCTATATAGGCTAAATTGCACTTTTTGCCCACTAAGTTTCAAAATATTGCGATTTTGGCCCCCTATTAAAAAAATGGCAAAAATGACCCCTATGTTTAAGGAAATATGCTCTTTTGACCTCCTAACATAAGGGAAATATGTTTTTTGACTCCTTATCTTTTCAAAAAGTTGCGATTATGGCCTCTTTTTTTAGACATGTTGCGTCTTCTCAGCAATTTTAGGACGAAAGGGGCCAAATTTTCATTTTTTTAATAGGGGCCAAAATCGTAACATTTTGAAACTTAAGGGACGAAAAGTGCAGTTTAACCTTCTGTTAACAATTCTTAAGCAGACAACATACACGGCACGGCAATAAAATTTAATCATGTATGTCAGTTAAATGTGCAAAATTACTGTACCAAAAAAAAATGTGCAAAATTAATATGAAATTTAATATAATATCCTTTGTATGATGCAATATATTGTATATAGCAAAAAAAGTAAATAATGGATGGAAGGAAAGAATTGAAAGAGGATAGCTTGCTTACCTTTCTTTGAAAAAAGCAATGGGAGAAAGAATGAGAAGGGCAATGAGATCTCTATAGAAGCAGAAGACTAATTGGTTGACTCCAGAATTGAGGGCTACTTTAGTAATAACATAGTATCCACCATTGAAAAGCTGTACAACTACCATGCCCAGATGGGCCTTCAAGGTATCACTTCCCATTGTTGTCATTACAGCTCACAACTGCTTCATTTTCATTTTCATCAGTTTTTTAAGGTTCACAAAATTAAAACACTGATCTTATCTTAGGACCTTTGACTTGTAGCGTGGGAAACGTGCAAGTATTAACTATTGAGACAGACAAGTTTGTTGATCATGGATGCTTCCATAGCTGAAAAAGGAAATAAATCAAACACATGTACGATTCAGAAGGCTGATATGTGCAACATTTTACATGATAAAACAACTGAATGAATGAGTTTTTATTAAAAAACAATAATTATTAATTAAAAAGTTATATATTAAATATAAAATGTACAAATTCCTATTTTAAATTTTTAAAAGTTAATATTTTAAACTTTTTAACATGTGTAAATTCATAAAAAAAACCAAAAATAAATTAAAGATGATTTTTTGTATTATAACGATACATTTTCAAACTTCTAAAATATGAAATACACAACTTTCCACCTCAAAAAAGTACACAACTTTTAAGAAAATTTGGTGTCATAATTTATAAATTTATAAATCATCTTGTAAACCGATAAATATTTATTTGGTCACAAGACTAAATGTATAGTGTTTAGGCACACACAATGATGTTTATTTTACTTTATTTTTTATTATTACAAAAAATTGTCTCTTTGTATGTGTGCCTAAACACTATATATTTGGTCTTGTGACCATAGAAGACTAACTCCTTGTAACCCTTACTTGATAAGTCATCTAATGGTATTTTATTGAAATCTTAGCTGCCTTTTTTTCTCTTTAATTCTCTATATTGTTGATCGTTCTCTCTCATACACACAATAAAAAAAACAGTGCACTAAAAAAATGGAGACTATGTGCAACCACAACTCCGACATACCCTCATGGCCACCCCTTAGAACACATAATAGATTATCGAATTTAGAACAATTATTGGTTGACACCTTTTTTCTACACCTCTCAAGTACACCCTCAACATGGCAGGGATAATTTAGTAAATTTACACACTCTTCTTTTTGCTGATTCATTCACCAGACCCCTGTCTCTCGTGTCAAACTCTTGGGCTTTCTCTCTTCTCGAGATACGAGAATTTTTGGTAAGAGAAATCAATCAACGGTAGAATCACATGGCACAGAATACCGTCCGACACATTCTTATGAACTGAGGTGGCTAGAGACAGGTTAAGAGTCTCACATCGGATAGGAGATGGAATGACAATGTGTTTATAAGTGGGGGCAATCCTCACCTCACAAGCTGGTTTTGTAGAGTTGTGTTAGGTCCAACCACGATTTCTAAGAGAGACGTGTAAGTTCATCATACTCCCTCCATTCATTTTTAACTATCACTTCTGCAAAAGAATTTATTCTTATTTATTTGTTGTTTTCGAATCTCAATACAACATTAACTATTATTTTGTCAATAAGTGTTTATAGTGGAGGGATAAATAGAAAGAACAAGATAATAAAAAATTAAGGGTATTATAGAAAAAGAAATAATTTCATTAAATGACCTTTATATTTGGTACAGAGTTGTTGTATATATGCTCTTTAGGAGAACTACACTGAGGTACCTCCTAGTCCTGCATATGTGTGTAGCAGTGTTCATGGAAGCGAATCGAATATATAAGTCCAATATCAATTCCAGATTTGTCCTCAAGAGATGATACTCTTGTGCCAGATGTTACCAGAGACATCGGCTCTGTTTTAAATGGTACAATAAAATTCTTAAGTTTCAAGCATTGAGCAATGATACCATAGTATTGATTCAAGAAAAGGTACCTCCTATTTGTCCAACTCTTTCAGATAGATCTCTTTGCTTGTTGTTTTGACTATTATATATGATTATTACACAAATTGGATTATAGTAGCCAAGTTGATATATTTCTGTAGATGGATTATTGCATGAATATAGGATTGAGTGACACTCATCCACATGGTCTCACTCAAAAGCTTATTGGGTCTATTAACATGAACATCCACATTGACTTATTTAACATTACTCACATCCACATTGCATTCCTAACTTCACTCACATCCACGTTTACCATTAATCAATTCATCTGATTTCATCTCTCTCCCAAAAACTTATCAAGTTCCATAAGTAAATTTTCTCAAGTTCACTCATTTCTTTAGGATAAAATTGAACAAAGTGATAAAAAAAAAAAGGGTAACATACTATGGGCTTATTTGCAACATTTATTTAGATCTAGTGGCAGGTCTCAAAGTAAACTTTCCAAAAACTATGGGAGAATGAAGCTAACACACACTTTACAATATACTTTCTTTAACGAGTAAAAATTCAAATAGCATCGGAGCTTAATTGTAAAATGATTTCAAGAGGCTGTGTGGTTATCATCATAGCAATCTTAGCAACCAATTCAGTCTACTCCCTTATTTTTCAAGACTGCGTCAATTATCATCTCTAGACTTATTTATTTAAAAAAAAAAAATGAATTTTTATATATACTACTTGACATAAAAAGAAGTATGAGCATTTTATCAGAAAAACTAATTAATGTATGAGAAATGTGTGTTTAATGTATTGTCTTTTTCTTGAGCCAGATATAAGTTGTTTGGTCGAAGCATCCGTAATCAAATTGATATCTGTCAGTTCAATAATTGAAAATTACGTAATTCATTTTTCCTCAAAAAGAAAGAGAAGTTTTACTTCATTTGGCAAGCAACAACCACGTCATAAAGTCAATGACCACAGATAAGAAGAGATTTTTTTTTGTTTTTGTGTTGTGATGCCAGAAAAAGTTGATCAAAATCAAGCACATAAGCCAGAATTAAAGCTCAAAAACAAAAACAAAAACAACTTCTGTTTCAACAAACCAATCATATTGTCTGTTCTGCAGAGAGGAAGATAGATAGTTGTGATGGCAATGGGAGGTGACACATGGAAGGCTCATTTGGGCATGGCTTTGGTGCAGTTATTATATGGTGGCTACCATGTCATCACCAAAGTTGCCCTTAATGTTGGAGTCAACCAACTTGTATTCTGCTTCTATAGGGATCTCCTTGCTCTCTTCATTATTTCTCCTATTGCTTTCTTCAAAGAAAGGCAAGCCATCCTCTTTTAATTCTCTTTTTTTCTGTCTATATTTCCATTCTTTTTTTTACCAACTTAATCTTATGGTACAATTTTCAGTATTTACCATTATGATAAATTTTGATTTGTTGCATTTGACTATTCCACACTTCACATGATAAATGGGAGAAAGAGAACGGTGATTTTACTCAAAAAGTGGTGTAATTATTGTTAAGACAAAAGTAAAAACTTGTATTTGTAAGACAAAGTTTTCATTAAGGTATTCTTTAACTAATACTTTTAAGACACTTGTTAGCAAGACCGTTTCCATTACTATAAAAGCAAAGGGCCGACTAATAACTTATGAGTGAATGATGTACATAACATTAATTATAAAGTATTAATGGAAAATAAGCAATTAAAGTTACATAGGAAATTAAAATGACAATTTTTTGACACAATTTTTTTATTTACAAATGTGACATACAAAGTGGGACAAGACTACATGTTTGGTATTACGATGGGTTCTTCGAACATTGAAAAGTGACATTTGTTTTGGAATATTACAGAAAATTTCACATTTTGTTTACTACGGGTCTATTGATCACTAAATAATATATCAAACAAAGATATTGTTGTAATTTAACTAAGCTACACACTCAAAGTTCAGAATTGGGATTTCACCTTGAAATGTTTTTAGCTTATTAGACAACAAAAACAACAACAATCAAAGTCTTATCTTAGTAGATACATGCATTAAATTATGCTACAATTGTTCTATAACGAATCACATCCAATGACAGCTCATTTTTAACACCAATTTTCTTAATGACTGTGACTGCAGACAGACAAGGCCACCCATTACTAAGAAGCTATTGTTGTCATTTTTCTTTCTTGGATTAACTGGGTAAGGAAGGTCCTTGCAAGTTGCAATAGCATCTTATTTCATTTATTTTTTTCTTATACTAATGGCATGCTAGTGATACATTTTTGTTGTTGATTTATGATCAGGATATTTGGCAACCAGCTGTTGTTTCTTATTGGTTTAAGTTATACTAATCCAACTTATGCCGCTGCTTTACAGCCTGCTATTCCTGTCTTTACCTTTCTCTTTGCTGTAATCATCGGGTAATTAAGCTCAAATAAGTCGATACAAATAGCTCCAAAGTAATGACATGGCCTAATTAACTTATTATGTATGCAGTGTAGAAAGAGTGAACTTGAAGAGTTCTGATGGTCTGGCAAAGGTGGGAGGAACTCTTATATGTGTCGCGGGTGCTGTATTGATGGTTTTGTATCGCGGTCCATCATTGATAGGATATACTGAACTGGTCGTTATACCACAGAATGACAGAAGTGTCAGTGGTCAGCCAGAGCCTTCTGGATGGTTGATCAGTGGTTTACAGAATCTTGGATTAGATAATTTTGAACTTGGAGTTGTGTTCTTGATAGGGAACACTATGTGCATGGCTGCTTTCCTAACCATTCTGGTATCTACCTTTTTGTTATATCAATTCAGTGAAAATTTTAATTCATTAAGTGACCCCTTTTGATAATACATCTTATCAGGAATGATCATTTCCACATAACTTCGAATGATTTAGAGTTAGATCAAGTTCTTATTTAATGGCTTCTCATTGAGCCTTCTTAGCATAGTTATCAGTATCTTATGATACTCGTGAGTTATATCTCGATTTGATGCTAATTTGAACTCAATTGAAAGGAATCTCTGGTTATTTGGACATGAATCTCATCTCAATTCCCAATTCACTATGATGAATCTCGATTAATTCTAATGAATCACTATCTAAACATAGTGTAGGCAACCACTTGTTTTTGACAACTTTGTATAACCAACATCATTTGATATATGACTTGAATTTTTAATTATTTTGAGGTTCATATATGATATATGGCAATGTATCATATAATTCATAATAAGATTAGATTCACGATTTGGAAAAAAGGTCTTCTAATTCACGATTCAAATCTCGATTTGATAACCATGCTTCTCATAGGTCTTCCTTTGTGATCTCTTTGGTTTTTTTATTTGTGATATCATCAGCAAATTTAATTTATTTCCATTGACTATTTTCAGGCGCCGGTATTAAAAAAGTATCCTGCAAATCTATCTGTTACAGCATATTCATTCTTCTTTGGAGTTGCACTAATGGCGGTAGTCTCGTTGTTCATGACAGATTTGTCAAGTGATTGGATTTTGACAGAATCAGAAATACTTGCTGTTGTTTATGCTGTGAGTCACTAAGATTTTAAATCAATATACCATGAACCCTTATTAGCCATTGCTGTTGTAGATTATTTGGTCCGTTTAACCTCACGTAACTATTTAGGCCACTGTCCTGCTTGGCTAGTTTTAGCGAGTATAAATCCTCAATATCAGTTAACAAGTTTCTGATAACATTCAAAAGCCATAAGGCAATGCTCTAGTTTACTTCTATCAATCAAGCAAAGTATGCATATTAAGAGTGTTGCTGAAAATTGCATTTAGGTAATATGCCCTAAGGCAGTGGGCAGAGAAATGAAAACTACCAGAGCCTAGCAATTTAAGTTTTTTACTAAGGATGAGAATATTGATGTTATCCTATGTTCCAACAGTTTTGGCTTGTTCAAAAAAATCCTATGTTCCAACAGATACATAGCTATTATCTTCTCATACCTCGGTCCCTTTTTATAAGCTCTCTTTATAATTTTCGCTTATCATATGAATAGGTAGTAATATTATTAGGATTATATTTGAAAAATAAAATAAATGTATCTAGTCATTTGAAATGAGACTTATATTTAGTGACAATTGTTTTTCCCCAAAGAGATATATATTTAACAACAGTGGTTATTTTGGTGGATTTTTAACATATGGATTGTGATATATTGTTCTTATTTGTTTAGGGAACTATTGCATCTGCCTTTAACTATGCAGTCATTAGTTGGTGCAACAAGATATTGGGGCCAGCTTTAGTTTCCCTTTACAATCCACTCCAACCTGGATTTTCTGCCCTATTGTCTCAGATTTTTCTTGGAAGTCCAATTTACTTGGGAAGGTACAGCTCTTTTTAGTTCCAGTTATTGATTGATTCATTCACTCATTCTATTATAATTTGACTATATAGCTACAAACTTACTCATCAAGTTGAAACAAATTGTGCTGGATAAGACTTAATAAGGAGATGTCGTAATATTAGTTAAACTTATTGAAGTTCTTCCTCTTTCTATAGCATGCATTCTGAAATTATGTTATCAAATTTCTTACTTTACTTATTTTTATAATCCATGTGACAACAGTATCATAGGGGGATCTTTGATCATAGCTGGTCTTTACATTGTTACATGGGCATCTTATAAAGAAAAACAGGGAATTGTTGAAATTACTTCCCATGGCTCTTGGGTCTCTGAACCACTTATTCATGAAAAAAGTGCACACCAAATAGGTCATATATTTTCGGGGTCCTCCAGCGCATCATCAAACACAAAAATCATATGATTAAAAAGTAAGTCAAAGAATGTCAATGAAGGACAGCCTAGTGTAGGAGGCTTCCAGCAAGTGGAGTCTGAAAAGAGTAAATATACACAGCCTTACCTCAGCAGAGAAATTATTTTCTGGATTTGAATATGTGACTTCCAGATCACAAGACACCAACTTTGTTATTGCGTAAAGACTCGCCCTCTAGCTCAAAATGTAAATGACTGGTAAAAAATGGTTTTGGCAGTGTGATTCTTTTACTGATAATGAAGCATTTTCCAGACTATATAAAAATATAATGTGGAGGTGGATAGATTTGCTACCATCATGTAGGTTTACAATGCACGACAAGCATAGCAAAGATGTAAAAAAAGGTATAAGTATGGAAATGCAACATAAGATAAAGATGCAATGTGATCAATATGTTTACTGGCATATAAATGATGATTACTCTAACGGCTTGAAATATATTTTCTACACAAATTCAGATGTCATCACACTTTTGAATATTTTGCTCATTAATAGTGCGTACAAAACTAACAAATACATATCTTCATCAACTAAGATGATGTTTTCTGACATTTGCTTATGCAATCTGAGTGTATAGATAACTTGACCTGAGTGTTAGAGAAGTTAAGATGACCATCTCTACCCAATACACTAGTCATATTATTGAGGGAAGGACATGCCTGAGTTTATCAGCTCCTAACCCGTTCGAACAGGGCCGGCCATGTTTGGATATGCAACTTATTTGGCTTAATAATACTAGAGCTTATAGGTAGACATTTCTGCTCTAAAAAAGAGGACTATATCTATAACACAAATAGAATAAAATCAAACTGCTTTGTTCAATATACAAACCAAGTTTGGATTGACTTATATTTTTGGCTATGAAAAATAAGGTTATCCAAATAAATAAGTTTTTATGATAATTCATAAGTTCTCTTTAATAAAAAATTATATCTTCATAAGTTTTTATTTTGACAAAATTTTCTTAAATTGTTTTTCATAAACAAATTTGACAATCTCATGAATAATATATAAAACTTATTTATTTGTATAAGCTCAAAAATAAGTCAATCGAGACAAGCACACAAACTTTTATCTTTTTTTTCTTTTCAATGAATGAATCTATAAACTATTTTCCTAAGCTATCCCAAACAGCTTATAAACTGAAGAATAAGTTAGCAGTAATTTGGTAAGAAGGGTCTATCAACACAAAATTACGTTTCGCTTCGCTTCGGACCGCGCCGCCACTGTCGTCGTCTTCTCGCCGCCTCTATTCGTAGAATGTCTTGCACTACTTTCAATGTTGCAACCTCTTTCAATCTTCATCCATGCATTAACCATGAAGCTTCTAATCCGTTTGGTTTCAGAAACCACTGTATCTTTCACAAATCTTCCACCCACTTATTCAAAACCTTCAATTTAACCTTCACTCATCATAATTCGCGTTCACGCTCATTCGCCGCAACTGTTTTCAATTGTGCTGCTCAGAGTTCGGACTCACCTGCTTCTGTTGGGGTTCAAACAAACAACAATTCTAGTAAGCACTTAATCTTTTATGAAATTTTGAGTCATTCTGGAGGTTTATTATCATTCATTCTAACTTAAACCTAGGAGATGTAGCTTGAGTCTAAACATGATTTACACCCTGAAATTTATTCATTTTATACTCAACAACTTAATTTTACAAAATCAATTTTTAGTCGCCCCACATAACCAAGCATGCATGTCATGTTGTATATGAATATGAACTATATACTAACTTTATTGCATATACTGTTTTTTGTTTTGTTTTTCATTTTGCTTATTCCTAAGAAGAAAGGGTGGCTGTTCTGGTCATTGGTGGAGGAGGACGTGAACATGCACTTTGCTATGCGTTACAACTGTCACCGTCCTGTGATACTGTATTCTGTGCTCCTGGCAATGCGGGAATTGCCAGCTCAGGAAATGCGACTTGCATCTCAGACCTTGATGTTTATGATGCTGCAGCTGTAGAGTCATTTTGTCGGAAATGGGGGGTAGGGCTAGTTGTTGTGGGACCTGAAGCCCCACTTGTTGCAGGTCTATCAAATTATTTAGTTAAGGCTGGAATTCCAACTTTTGGTCCATCTGCAGAGGCTGCTGCTCTAGAAGGTTCTAAGAATTTCATGAAGCATATGTGTGACAAGTACGATATTCCAACTGCTAAGGTTTGTCTTCTTGTTTTGAATCTCATCAAACATATCAATGATAGACCCTTGTTCTATTGGAATGATATTTTTGTGTGTTTTCTTCATGTATTATTGTATCTTATAACAAGCTCATATGTTCTTTTCCCTTAATTTTTTTAAGTACTAGGATCATGTTTGGATAAACAACTTAGTTGAGTACTTATAGCGTAAGAGTTCATCATATAAGAGTTTATCATAAGAGGTTCAATTAAAACTCTAATAAAGGATAAAATTAAGTCAAATTGTTTTCGTATAAGCTATAAGTTGTTTTCATAAGCCATCTTGGAGAGTTTATGAAAATAAGCTGAAAACAACTTACGGACATGTCATAAGTTGTTTCTATGAGCACTCCCAAATAGTCACACAAGTGATTATGTCGGTAAATAAGCTATGACAAGTCAATCCAAACAGGCCATAAGAGGTTCAACTAAAACTGTTGAGTGTTGGTTCCTTGATATGCAATATTTGTAATGCTGGCAAAATTTTCTTATGAGAGTTGTCTACTAGTCTTGTCTCTTAATAGCTTTATTATTCAGGTTGGAATATAGTTTTGAGAAATGATGCATATAACTAACGGAGTCATCATGTTTTACCCTTATTTATTCTCTTTATTCCATGTATACGGTGTTCTTCCCTGTCCTTCCTGTTTGTCTATTTTGCTCCCAGGTTTTTGCCATGTGTTTACTTATGATGGACTTGTTAGTGCAGTACAAAACGTTTACAGACCCATCCGCAGCAAGGCAATATATTCAAGAAGAAGGAGCACCAATTGTTATCAAAGCCGATGGACTGGCTGCTGGAAAAGGAGTTACCGTTGCCATGACACTTGAAGAAGCATCTGAAGCAGTTGATTCAATGCTGGTGAAGGGTGATTTTGGTTCTGCAGGTTGTCGTATCATTGTTGAGGAATTTCTAGAAGGAGAAGAAGTGTCATTTTTTGCATTGGTTGATGGAGAAAATGCAATTCCACTAGGATCTGCTCAGGACCATAAAAGAGTTGGTGATGGTGACACAGGGCCAAATACTGGTGGCATGGGTGCTTACTCTCCTGCTCCTATATTAACCAAGGAGCTTCAATCTACAGTAATGGATTCTATTATCATGCCAACAGTAAAAGGAATGTCAGCAGAAGGTTGCAAGTTTGTTGGTGTTTTGTTTGCTGGGCTAATGATTGAGAAGAAGTCTGGCATGCCTAAGTTAATTGAGTATAATGTGCGATTTGGTGATCCAGAGTGCCAGGTCAGTTAAGTCATAAAATGCAGTTTCTAACGTACATAGTTATAACTTCACCCTTGAAAATTGAAATACATTGTAAAAGGCTAGAACTCAGAAGGCATTGGTGACAAAAATTGTTTTAGGATTCTATAGTTGTCATATATTCCTAGCACACACGGTAGTTTAGATATGTTGGTGTGACATAATCTCTCTATAATTCTTTTGACCTTTTGTCTTTTGAAAAATATTTTAAGCGACTTTGATCTCCATAATGCTTGTGATTGCCCATATTTCTTTGTTTGGGGTCATCTTCATTTGTTTTTCAAATCACATGTTTATGGCAATTGATATTTCTGTTGTTAAACAAATTGATCCAAAACTTTCATCTTATATTCTTTCCCGTGCATAACTTTGACCATATTTGAGTAACAGACACTCACCAAACTATCATTAGTTTATTTACAAAACAAAAGGGGTGTAACCTTGGATAACGGATGATTACATTTACACTATGTTTTATGTCACTAATTGAAGCTATTATAACATATGCATGCCATTTTTCCTTTTGGAATTTTACACAGGTCTTGATGGTTCGTTTGGAGTCTGATTTGGTGCAAGTTCTGCTTGCAGCATGCAGGGGAGAGTTGAGTGGTGTATCACTGGACTGGTCTCCTGACTCTGCCATGGTTGTGGTAATGGCAAGTAAAGGATATCCTGGATCATATGAGAAGGGAACTATAATTGAAAACCTTGAAAAAGCCGAGCTTGTTGCTCCAGATATCAAGATATTCCATGCTGGAACTGCTTTTGATTCTGAAGGAAGATTTATTGCAACTGGGGGCCGTGTTCTTGGTGTTACAGCAAAGGGAAATGATCTCGAAGAGGCATGTGATCGAGCTTATCAAGCTGTTGAGAATGTGAACTGGCCAGGGGGCTTTTATCGTCGGGATATTGGTTGGAGAGCCCTGCCTCAGAAACAACATGCGTCAAAGGTGTAAACTACTGTGACAAGGTCAGTAATAGGCATTACTCAACAATCAATAACGGTGAATTGGATTACAAACCTAGAGCATCTCCAATATAAGTGAGGGTAATCCATAGTTGATGAATGTTGTAATTTATTTTTTGTATAACAGAATTGATAGGAGAAATGATGATTAGATTGAGAGTGATACAGATTGATTTTAAACAAAAACTGTCTCACGTTGGTGATCTTTTATGCCTAGGTTATCAATGCCAATCCTATTAAAGAGCAGAAAGATACCTAGAGAAGTTGACATTGAACTGAGTTTTTGTTCTCTTCATTTATGCTACACAAATCCTGTTAAAGAGCAGAAAGACACATACAGAAGTAACAATATGAGCATTTATTCTTTTCATATTATACGGATTAAGTAATTGACGGTGAAAGAAACTGTTATGAGAGGTTCAGAGTGATATTAAAACAAGTTGAAACTCAAAAGGGTTGCCTTACATTCTTACAGTGTGATCTTGACAGAATGAAATGACTGCCCCAAGGACTCCCAAGTCTAAACAGATTTTACATTAAGTGAAATTTTTAAGAGTTGTTTCTTCTTGACATGGCATTTGAAAAAGTACAAATAAAATATGAATTACTGAAGAGGTGGAGAAGGATTCTAATCATGCTTCCTCCCGCATTGAGAATGATTGGTGGAAGCAAGTAAAGAAAGGATAAATCTTAACTGAATATCGGAATCTTGGTCCTACGGAAGTTGGAACTTGGTCACCAGTAGCATCACCTCTCCAAAACACAACACCTGGTTAATGGTGAATCATGTTTTTTTACAAGGAAAATTATTAGTGATTAATTTGTTAAGGGATAAAGATTAGTTAGTAGCTCATATTCAGTCTTAAACCCTCTACATAATATTCCCTCCATTTTCCATTCCATGTGACTGAGTTACTTATTCAGAGATTTTCAGCATAATATTACCTTGGTGTTGTTTTTTGGATGACAAAATAAGTGAGTTATTAATAGCAAAGCAACGCATCATTTTAACACACTTTTTTCTAAGACTCACTCCCTATAATAACTTTTTTCCACCATTCAACGGCAATATTTGAAAAATATTAATCAATTAATACCTAGTTAAATGCAAGTTCACGGACCAATTTTTTTTTAATTACTCAACAATCTTTGCCCTCCACAACCTTATCTCAACATTTTATTATTTTCAAAATTATTTTGTCTTCTCTCCCCGTACAATGTTATGGAGAATAATATTGTTTTTTTAGGTGTTTTTTAATGCATTGAAATCGTAATTTAGCTATGTAACTGTGTGTAAAATCATTAAGGAACCTTGAGTGCATGTAGGACAATCCCAATAAAAGAAAAGAAAAACTAATTAACGTGTCAAAGGTCTAAGGAACATGCACCAAATTTTCGTAAAGGAAAAAAAAAAGGAACCTGCACCAAAGTTGCTCTTTGACATTGGTTAAATGAACAAACCAATATAAAAATATCTCGTTGCAAAGTTTTTTTTTTTTAATGGCAAACTTTTTTGAAAACTCTTAGGATTAGAATAATATTTTTATTTTTTTACAAAAGGATTAGAATAATATTTATTTCTTCGTTTGGATTTAAACTCAAAACCTTCGACTATTATCTTTTAGAATTTAATTGTGGTGGGTTGACAATTCAAAACAGTTTTACACACACAACCAATCAAAACATTATGAATTGTCATGTTTGACTCACATAAATTAAAATCATTAATTGATGTAGCAATTTAGAATGTTTTGATTGATTGTGTGTGCAAAACTGTTTTGGACTGTCAACCTATCAGTATTAAACTCAATCTTTTAATTCAAATCAGTAAACTATTCAACGTTCATATTAGGCTCAAAAGTGGTATTTTCTATTTTATAAGAGTTCAACATTTATTATTTTCAATACAAAACAATAATAGATGTGACCTCACATTATAGATGCATTAACTTGATCTAACACACTAACTATTACATTCTAATATTTGTCATTAAGAAAATAAAGTAATTTTAAACTAACTCATAGACTACTACATTAATTTATCTTCTAGAAAATTCAAGAGCTCCTCTAAAAAAAATAAAATTCAAAGGGCTGTTTCTTAAAGCCTTAACGGGTAATAGTCATTTTGTTTTTTGAATATGTAATAATGATCCACAATAATTTTTTAATGTATTGAAATTTAAAATAGTCCGTGATTATACACTAAGTTACTCGAAATAGTCTTTTACGTTAAAATACTTCATTAATATTCTCCTATCAGTTACTCAATATACTTACTTAGATCATCCCCAATGGTAGATCTCATTACCTAATTGAGAGTCTCAAATAAGCACTCAACTTGTTTACGCGCTCCACACTTTTTAATATAAAAAAATTAGAATGTAATAAATATAAAATTATTGTTTGATTCTTTACAAAAAAAATTATTGATTGATGATTAGTAGGTACTGTACTGTTTAAGAAATTTGTATGAGATGTTGAGTTGGAGAGATTAAATGTTTATTAGATGTTATTATTAAAAAATTATAAATATGTGATGTATACTCTTGGGAACCATTTCTTTATACGAAAGTGGATTTCTCCATTGTGGATGCTTTTATAGTCATATTAGTCCATTTAAGTATTTATTTATTGTCATATCAGTCCGTATATAAAAAGAGTCCATGTCAGTATTGAAAGACTATTTAATGTTGGAGACTAATTTGACTAAGGAAATTCACAATTAGATATTATTTTGAAATTTCAACATATTGAATGATTATTGTAACTACTTAATACATATTCAAGGACCAAAACGACTATTACCCTTTATTTAACTAAAAAGTAACATGATGAGAACTACAAATAATCTCTATACTTTACTTAAAAAAAATCTCTAATACTTTTTTTTTTCTTTCAAATAGTGGTGACCAAAATAAAATCAATTGTCTCTTTCAATTGTTATTAAAATAAAATCAATATACATCATACATCTTAAAATTGGATTCCATTATAAAGGGATGAGATTCAAATTGATTTCCTTCAATAATATAATAATTATCATTAAATTAAATGTTGAGAAGAGTGTTTCCCATCTCTACCTAGCTCTGATTTTACTTCACCGATAACAAAGGTGCATAAATAATTATGAATCTGTGATTTTTAAGTTTTAAAGACAAAAAGAAGAATTTTAACTTCTTTTGCCTTATAGTTTGGCAATACCAAATCAGAGCTTGATCAAAATCTTGTTTAGTTGCTTTAATACGAAGGAAAGGAACCATCAGGTTTGGTATCTGTTCCTTCAACCATCACCAACCCAATAAACAATTCCTCTCTATTTCTCTATCATGTTACAAAAAATTTCATCTTTGTGTTTCAATTTCAGAAATCAAGCTACAATTTCAATGGCAACACCAATGGGAAGTGACACATGGAAAGCCCATTTGGCTATGGCAATGGTGCAGCTATTCAATGGTGGTTACCATGTTATTACCAAAGTAGCCCTTAATGTTGGGGTTAATCAGTTGGTTTTTTGCCTCTACAGAGATCTACTTGCGCTTTCTATCCTTGCTCCTATTGCTTATATTCGTGAAAAGTATGTTCCTTTTGTTGATAAAAATGTATGCTTTTGTTGATTTCTTTATCTGGGTTTGGATGCATGTGATTGGAAGATGTTGCCTTATTTTTAATCCTTCTTTTATAAAGTTTGAATTTTTATTTGGTTTTGTAAGACTCTGATAATCTGACTGATTAAGTATAGAAGAAAACATAATTTATGAGTAAGCATCCTTCTGCAATAATAGAACAACAATATGGAAAAAACAAATAGACAAAAGTCGAAAGTAAGTATTGATCTTAGGTGATCAAGATGACTGGCCAAGCTTGAACAGCGTTTCATCAAGATGGATGGGGGTGGTACCTGCAAACATTCCGACTCTTAAGTCATTAAGAAAGTGAAAAGTGAGAGGTTTTAGGTGGAAAAAATTGTGTACCCTGCATTGCTGTGAAGAATGGTATTTTGAGGTGCCAAAGAGGTGCCGTTGGAGAGTGATGGAGGGGCAAATGGCGCCCATCAATGCCTGGATCCGGTGATCATTGGGAGGCATTACTAATGGAGCCGTTGGAGAGGATCCAAGGTTGGGAAGTGGTTCCGTTGGATAGGGTCTTTGTGAAATGGGCCTGAAGATAACGAAGGACTGAACCTTGGGCCAATTCAGAACAAGTTTGTTACATTGATTCACTTCCAAGTTTTAGAGAGCTTGGATCTCTCCCTCCCAATTTTTAATCCAAATAACCAACTTCCCTTTTCTCATAACTTCCCTATTTATTACTCAAATATATAAGAAACATAACATATAACTACCCTCTTTCAATAATCAGAAACCAACCCACTTAGTTGGGTCTCCTATGGTAATGTTTATCAATGATTGATCTAACAGTGTGTAAGTTATATAAGATCAAAAGCAAGTGATAGCTAAACTTCAGAGATAAATACATACGTATTTGTATTTTGTTGGCAAATAACACAGCTGTTATGTTTACCTGATTTTTTATCAGGGTTGGATTATGGTTTTTATGACCTACTATTTTTTTAAGATTAGGGTGTGGGATATAGGATAATCCCCACTGTATTAGAATATTCCTTATTTTCACCTGGGAGCCGGTCTGACCACCTTTAGTTTGATGTTATTCATTATTATTTAAAAAATCTTGTTCTAGTATTATTGTTTGTTTGTTCCCAATGGTTTCAGATTTCCACTTTTATGATATATATATGTGGTTGACTAGTTTGATTGTTAGCAGCATAGGCCAATACCTGCTAATTATGCTACAATCTGCATATTCAAACTTTAGAAATAAAATTTAACTTACAACTTCTTTGTGCCCTCTAAGTCTGATTGCATTGTTCACTTTTCTAACGTTGTAAGAGTATTTTTTATCATACCATGATGGCTGAAGACGAACACGACCGCCCATTACTAAGAACCTCCTGACATCATTCTTCTTTCTTGGATTAACTGGGTGAGGTTTTTTATACTAGTCACTTAGTTCCTATTTCCTTCGCATACAAGGGAGAGAATCTTTTATTGACAGGTGTGGTATTTTTGCTTTGTGATTCATGACCAGGATATTTGGCAACCAGCTTCTGTTTCTCATTGGTTTAAGCTATACAAATCCAACTTATGCTGCTGCCACACAGCCTGCCATTCCAGTCTTTACATTTTTGTTCGCTGTAATTATGGGGTCAGTTTTGTGTATCATAAAACACAAACACAAATTGCACTATGTGAATTATTAATAAACTTATACGGATAAACCAGGACATACAGTAATACATACCTTAATAAACTTTTTAATGCAGTACAGAAAGAGTGAACTTGCTCAGATCTGAAGGCTTGGCAAAGGTTCTAGGAACACTTATCTGTGTTTCTGGTGCCGTTTTAATGGTTTTGTTTCGTGGTCCAATTGTGATAGGATATTCAGAAATGGATCATGTAGCGCGCAATGAAATTAGTGCGCGTGGTCAGCCCGAGCCTTCCGGATGGTTTGTTGGTGGTTTACTGGATCTTGGGCTTGACCATTTTCATCTTGGGGTTCTGTGCTTGATAGGGAACTGCATGTGTATGGCTGCTTTTCTAGCCATTCAAGTATGCATCTTTTTACTATATCTATTAAATTAAATAGTTATTAATTACAGCGTCAAGCGAACACTTTTGTGGTCTTTTTGTGTATGGTTGGAGCATTTAATTTATCACCGTTAATTATTTTCAGGCACCAGTATTAAAAAAATATCCTGCAAACTTATCCGTCACAGCATATTCATACTTCTTCGGAGCTGCTTTGATGGTGGCAGTGTCGTTTTTAATGACTAATGAGTCAACTGACTGGAGTTTGACATCTTCAGAAATACTTGCTGTTATTTATGCTGTGAGTTACCGAAATTTAAATCACTCTCCAATTTCAGGAACCCTTATTAGTAATTGCTTATGATTTCAGTCCATATTGATATTACTATATTAAATTGCTGGAGTTGTCTTCAAAATGTTGTCCATGTTAATTAATTGCAACATATCAGCATCAATTATTGACTGTTTGGTAAAGTAAGTCATTCTCACGTAATGATGTAGGAGTCAAAGTTTTTTGTTAGTTTGTTTTACTTTTGAAAGTTTTAACATTGGTTTTAATTATGATTGACTGTTGGTAAACAAATTTTTACTATTTGTAAATTATTTGGTGCAGCTTGTTTTAAATTTTTTACTGAAAGTGAAAAGTCTCTATTACTGTTGTCATGTGGAATTTTAGTTTTTATTGGTAGAGGGAAGATTTGTGCACTGATAATGAATTCTATTTACAGTATTGAACTTTTGTTTTTAATTTCAATGCTAAGTATGTTTCGGTTATAATCAATCTGCTACCTTTGGCGAACAATTATTCTCTTTTGATGATTAATGGGATTTTTAATATTCCTCAATATTTTTATTTCTTTGCTTTTACCATGTTTTAAAGCTGTTCATATTTTGGCTATCCATATCAAAAACCTTTATTCATAACATTTTGTCTGGTTGTAATGGCTCCCTTTATGTGGTACATGACAAATATCATGCCATTGTTTCTATATAATTATTGGTGTTACATGATGTGTTGTTCCTATTTTGTATCTCCAAACTAAATTTAAAATGTTGGTTCTTGAGTCTTCTTCGGATTGCGCAAAACCAAACGCTAGTTTGATATCATCTCATTTTTATGAACCATAGAAAGGACACGCTGTTGCCGAAACAACTGAACTTGCCATTTCCCTTATTGACAAAAGTCACAAAAAAGTTTCTACCTTGGAGTGACAGTAGTATAGAGTAAGATGAGATTTTTCTGTCACGACTCAGTGGCATGTTCTGTCTTGTGATGCAAGATTGTTAAATGGAGGGAAAAGATTGAAGAGTATCCGATGTTCTTGCAAATATTGTGATAGATTTTACCCCGTTTAGATTATTTTGGTGGTTTTTTAACGTGTAGATTTCAACAAATTTTTTCATTTATATTGTCCAGGGAATTATTGCATCTGCCCTTAACTATGGACTCATTACATGGTGTAACAAGATATTAGGGCCAGCTTTGGTTGCCCTATACAATCCACTTCAACCTGCTTTTTCTGCCCTACTGTCTCGGATGTTCCTCGGAAGTCCAATTTACTTGGGAAGGTATAGTATACCTCCTTTTACTTCCATTTATTGATTCATGCATTCTTTATGCTATCTGGAATAAATTGCTACAAAATCTAACATTAACAAAAATGTGGATAACTGCAATCTACCACTTCATTTTCTGAAACAATTTTACTGGTTAGGATCTAATATGAACCTTTTAGAAAAGGATATAGCAGATTAATCCAATTTTTTTGTTGCTATTAAGAAAAGTTAATATTATTGCTATCTGATAACAACACAAATGAAACATGATGTAGCATTGTGGCAAGTCAGTCCATGAAGTCCACCATTGGACTAGGATCATATTAGAAGCTTCCCCTTATATCAAAATGTCATTACTTGATGAAGTTCATCCTTTTTTTTTTTAAAATTATTTTATTTGGAAGTTTCTTATTATTCTTATGTCATTTTTATCCATGTGACAACAGCATCATAGGAGGATCATTTATCATTGCTGGTCTATATACGGTTACTTGGGGATCATATAGAGAAAGACATGCAACAGTTGGAGTTATTCCTCATGGATGGGAAGCTGAACCACTCATCCATGACAAGATAGGTCAAATTTTTTCAGGGTCCTCTAGTCTATCTGCAAGTCCAAAGTCAGCAGCTGATTAAGGAAATGAATTACAAATTATCAATTCCTTGTAAAAAAAGTTGTCATGGTTCTTCAATCTGTCACTGCTGTCACATTAATTGATAAATTAGATATAAACCTGTGCGATTCACAGACTAGTTTAGATAAACTTTTTGGTAAGAAAATGTTGTAATTAATAATAAGGGTTTTGTTGAAAAATTAAAAATACTGTATTTTGAAGCTGTCAGGTCAGGTATAGAACCATTTGAGGATAGTTAGTTCATGGAACTAACTCCATATTATTTCATATTGGATCCTAAACTGCGCTTGGACAGCGATCAATAGAAGATACCTTTTACACTTTCCTCTAGATTTTCTCAAGTATTGGCAATCTCATATTAATGTTACATATTGAAAATTAACCTATCAGAAGCAATAAGATGAAATAGCAATGAAGTTAAAAAAATTGATCACATTCTGCATCTGGCAGCATTGATAATCACAGTTTTGTTTGGGGAGACTGCCCATGATATTCTAACACACTGACTTTCATGAGCAAGTGGATTGTGGCATGGCATTGAATTTGAACATAAACAATAAGTGGTGGATCCAAGTGAAGATAGATTTTCATCTCATATAGCATTTTAAGTTTAGTAGCTTGTAATTAGATAAATTGAGTATGTATTTGATCAAGTCAACGTGACATGTTAGTTTGACATTGTTATATTTGAATTTTGACACCAATATTAAATTTTGATTTCATGTATGAGTTCAAATTTACGTCTAGATTTAGGTCTACGATTTTGTAGCGCAATACTGTTTTACGACCTAAAATCCTAAATATTTAGTCTAAACTTTTATGATTATAGTTGGAATAGTAAAACTAAAAAGGGTCATGAGACTTTATACCTGCTCTAGAGGGAATTGGATCACATTCAGTATAAAGACAAATAATTTGAGACCAATGAATTTATTAAAAGTACTTTATTATACAAGTTATAATAATAATAACCATTAAAGACAAATAATTATCCCCGTGAGCTTAACTCAGTTGGTAGGGATATTGCATATTTTATATAGGGGCCGGGGTTCGAACCCCAGACACTCCACTTCTCCACAATTTAATGGTGTGAACTCTTGCCACTAGACTACTTGACAAACAAAAAAAAAGACAAATAATTTGAGACTAATGAGTTTATTAAAAGTACTTTATTATACAAGTTAGTTACAGTAGAAACTCTTTAAATTAATACTCGGTAAATTAATAAACTCTCTAAAATAATAAATTTGTCCGGTCCCGACTTGGGCCAATGTAAAAAATTGAAAAACTCGATAAAATAATAAGATAATAATTTTTCGGGAGATCCCTTTATAATTTTCGGTCCCAAGAAAATCATAAATTAATAATTCATAGAAACTGAAGAAAAAAAAATTAGACTATTGAAATATGATTCAATAGTTGTCTGTTTTCCTTTAAAGTTCAAGTCTGTTTGGAGCTCATCTCTAACTTTTCTTATTGCATCCAATAGCTCAGGTGTTGTATTTTTGTATTGTATTTTTCCAA
>Ga0228710_1001294_pt1 | contig 37033 bp, 27 predicted proteins | sample MedpolnodulmetaG_FD_177995 | JGI IMG/M metagenome (GOLD analysis project Ga0228710, IMG submission 177995) | Root nodule microbial communities from Medicago polymorpha collected in Santa Monica, California, United States - pink nodules | ecosystem: Host-associated > Plants > Roots > Nodule...
CTTTAATGTGAAATACTTTTAGAAGTATAAGGTGAAGTCAAGAGGGACCTAGAAGTCAAGGTATAAAAATGAATAAAGAATATAGAAGTCTAATTTAGATGATCGCAAACGATGAGGGGGTCTCTAAGATGAAATGCAAGTGAAGATAAGGGGTTGTATATTAAGTAATGAAAGATAAAAGGAATGATGATAGTGATGAATAAGACGGGAATCGATTAGAAGAGAGAAAAATGAATAAGAAAGTGTATAACAGGTAATAATTATAATGTTTAATGATAATAATAGCGACCAGTATCGAAAGGAGAAGACCTTAAATTATAATGAAGTCTTGGTGAGGAAAGTTTCTCAGATTTTTTAAATTAATCTCAGTTCAAATCTTCGATAAAGATTAAAGAGGATGTAATATGACTGCCACGGACTTGTAAATCAACATGTTAATGATCCTTGGTGGAAAAATGGTCTCTGATGTACAAATTAGTATGAGTCACAAACTAGATAAATATTTAATTTTTAATTTATTTTTTTTATAAGGATATAGCTTTAATAGCCATGATGATTTATCCTCCAAACGTTTCACATAAAATGGTGTCTCTAGGCTAATCATCCTTCATAAACCTTCAGAAAGAAGATATTAAACAACAAATGCCTTTGGAATTAACCTATTTTACAATACTAAATCCGTAAATATCAACAAGTTCTGCCAGGCGCAATAAAGGATCCCAAACGCATCAACGCATTTAGTTTATCTGGAGAGAGTAGCATAAAGTAAGATTATGTTTAAAATGCATGCAAAAATTTCATCTTCAAGGCATGAACTTTGGCGTCCCATTAGGATTTGGTGATAGCCCTTTTGTACTGTATTTGGAAAGATATCAAACTCTAACTCCTTAATCTACTCCACAATCATTATCAAATCAGTAGAACATATTATAAAAGATCTAGTATAAAGTAAATTTGTAAAGCTTGAAGGTCTAGTAACAAATCAAGCAAAAATTTAACATTTGGTTTTATGAGAGAAACACTAATGGGTGAAGGTCATAAGTCATATCTGAAGTGATGTTTTAGAGAAAAAGAAATGTTTAGTTTATTGTTGAAATTCATGTAAAACTGGCAATCTATCCAAGCAAATGTGCCAAACATAACTTAAATCCACAACATGAGCCAGAAATTACGTAGTTATATCTTTTCTCATCATTTTCTCTATTTTTGCAATCAAATGCTTTATTATATATATACACTCTTTCTCATTAAGAGAGGTAACCAACTCAAACATAATCAATTGTGGGTAAAAAGCATAGAGCAAAGGGCAACTACGTAGTTCAAACAAAATTCACCAACTTCATAAATTATTCTTTGTAGTATTTGATAGGTAAAGGATTTGTATATTTCCAATCTACAAATTACAATAGTTGCAAAAATACAGACAACATAAGGAGCCAACATATATTGAGATGCACACACAAATTCGACGGCTTCTTTTTTCGACTTGAGTTTCTTTTGAATAACAATATCCCAGGTGTTTGGCTCATGAAAATTGATTTAAAATCTATTTTTTAATGATTTGATTGTAGGATGGAAATGAAGTCTTCTTTAGGATAAAGAGAAACACACAGCTAAAGAAGATGATGAATGCATATTGTGATCGACAATCTGGGGACTTGAACACAATTGATCTACACTTGGTCCCCTTCATCAATAGCCTTGAAAGCAAATTCGACAAATTATTGGTTTTCTGTCCATATTATCTGAACTTGGTCGCCATCATCAATAGTCAACCATGCTAAGAGAATTTTTTGTCTTGTTGACTTGATGAAGTTTCCATTGTTGTTCTTGGCAAATGAACAAAAATTGATGATCTTATTTGAATCTGTGGACAATAGAACAAAGCTAACTCAAAAAAAAATAATAATAATAATAATTAAAAAGTAAATGATTTCAAAAAACAGATGGATCTATTTACTATATATTTTTTTTGAAGGACAACGCATTACTGTCATGATCATATTTTCATCTTTACCATATTAATGACTTCTATTACTCTAATATGCCTTGTGTCTAATTTTTTTCATTGATAGAGTACAAAAAACTATTTCCTAATATTCACCATTTCAATAAAAAAAAAATGAGGACAACATAAGGAGCCAGATGCACACTTACAAATCCCAGGCTTCTTGTTTTGACCATCAGAAGTGAACAATTGCATCCCCATTGATTTGAACATGTGCACTCTTGTGTTTTTAATCAAAGAAATCACACTTGTTGAAATGATAGAAAAATATGTATCTTATGATCGACCAAACAACACACATGGTAGTTGATGACGACAAAGAAATAAACAAACATGTTGCGCAACAAAGTGTTCCCTGAAAGGAGGAGCGTTGCAGATCTAGATTAGATAGAGATTGAAAACAAAACGTTACCTATGAATCAACATAGAACTGGGATTAAATGAATCATAAATGCAAAATCATACACCTGTGGTTAAAACAAAGGAACAAAGAAGACGTGGGATGTGGAATCTACATCTACGCATGCAGTTGTCTAAAAGAGACAAGGCAGCTGCGAGAATTGGATTTTTTAATTTGAAACCCTAAATCCAAGAGATAGATTTTTTGTATTTATAGCAAATTGAGAGAAACAATTGGTGGGCCATTTATAAACGAGGTTTGTAATTTCTTTTTCACCCTACTCATTTCTCATTCGTCCTCCCTCCAAATTGACTATTTTATCCTGTTTAAATTTTATAACCCAAATCATATTTGATTGCTTTCAAATTATAAAATTAAATTTGAACTGTGTTTAACTAGTTTTTCCATTACAATGATGTAAATTATTAAAATTGCAAAAATTAAAATGATAATTTAAGGGATCAATGAAGTCAGATGCTTCCGCCGTTTGATGTTTTCATGATATTAGACAAAAAATTGATTCAGTCGAGGACTTCCTATGAAGAAATCAGAGATCACATGGATAGACCTGAAGGATTTAGTTTGGGTGACCTATGATCTTGTTTATGTTAAATTAGGTTGTTTTATGTTGTTGAATTATGTTGTTGAAACTGTGTTGTTTAAATTGTTATGTTTAATGTACGTAGTCGTTGGCACAGGAACTATTGGTAACTCATCTATCTATATTAATAATGTGTGGTTGGTAGATGGTCTTAGACATAACGTGCTTAGTATCAGTCAGTTTTGTGATAATGGTTATGATGTGATGTTTGATAAGACCAATTGCACAGTAGTCAACAAAAATGATAACTCCATAGTTGTCCATAGAATTTAAGGGAGAGAGGATAGATAATGTCTATAAAATCATCTTCGGAAGCAAATGTAGTTGTGAGGTTAGTGGGCTACAGTGACTTCAGAAGCTGAACCTGAATCAGACTTTGAAGATGAAAATGAGATATGCCTCAGCGTAAAGGAAAAACAAAGATCATGGTACCTGGACAGCGGTTGCTCAAGGCATATGACAGAAGAGAAGTCTATGTTCCTAACTCTAACAATGAAAGAGGGAGGAGATGTGAAATTTGGAGGCAACCAAACTGGCAAGATTATTGGCACAGGAACTATTGGTAACTCCTCTATCTCTATTAATAATGTGTGGTTGGTAGATGGTCTTAGACATAACCTGCTTAGTATCAGTCAGTTTTGTGATAATGGTTATGTTGTGATGTTTGATAAGACCAATTGCACGGTAGTCAACAAAAATGACAACTCCATAGTATTTAAGGGAAGGAGGATAGATAATGTCTATAAAATCAACTTCTCTGAACTGGTTGATCAGAAGGTAGTTTGCCTTCTATCAATGAATGATAAGAAATGGGTGTGGCACAGAAGGTTGGGACATGTTAACTGGAGATTAATCTCTAAACTTAGTAAGTTACAACTTGTCAGAGGCATACCAAACATTAACTATCATTCAGATGCACTTTGTGGTGCATGCCAGAAAGGGAAAATTGTTAAATCATCTTTTAGAACAAAAGACATTGTCTCAACCTCCAAACCCTTAGAATTACTCCATATTGATTTATTTGGACCAGTTAACACTACATCTTTATATGGAAGTAAATATGGGCCTATGTATCCATCTGTTCAAGAGAGAATAGGTGATTTGTCTCAAAGGAGAATTGATGTTTGTTAGAAATTGCCTGTTAATGATTGGCTTCAACCTTCATATATAAAGCCACTTCAGATGATACCTGTTGATGTGCAGTCTGAAGATGAGTCAGTTAAGACAACATCTGATAATGTTACTTCAACATCATCTCAACCTCAACCACAACCAACAACAACTAAGACTAGTGATTCCTCTATGCTTGATGATTTATCTAACCATTATAAAGGTGAGTTACCTGGTTATATCCCTAACTCAGAAAAAGCCTCTGAAACAGCTCCTGATGCTACTGTTTTAGAAAATCAACATGAACCATAAACCACTCAACCTACAACTGATTCTAGTATTGAACCAGCCTTTGAAACTCAACCTACAAATATCTCAACTTCTGTCATTCATACATATGTTGAGTCAGGAACATCTCTAGATTGGACCACATCATGTTCAATGGGTTTTGATGTTGAAATGCCTGATGTCAATGATGACAGTAATCTCAACACATCATCTCAACAAACAATAGATATACCTTCCACATCCTCCATTCAGCCTGCTCTAGACCAAAGTTTATCAAATGCACCTCAAACCACAACTGTCTCACCCCCTCCTACCATTTTACTAGATTCTATTATAATAAAAGAGGTATGTGAGAATATTTTTGAGGATCTGAACAAGCTGGTGAAGGCTTGAAAGGATCCCATTCACACACAAAGTTATGAAGATAAGTGGATTACTCTGAGAGAAAGAGTAGACACAGTTATGTATGAACTTCATAAGTTGTCAGTTGAAGCTCATTATCAGTTTCTCTTTAACTGGTTCAAAGAAGTTATAAACAACATGAAAGAAGTGGAAGACAATAGAGTTAAAGCCAAAAGCAAATTATATCTCTCAGACTCTCCTTTCTTTCTGGATGCATCATTTATCATTACTTTTGGTGATCAGGAGAACCTTGACCTGTCTTGGTTAACAAATTTGAAGGCCCAACCTGAAACCTCAACTCTTGAGAAGCTGCAACATGATGTTAAACAAGAGCAGAAGATCAAGAAGCTGGAAAAGGAACTCTTTGAGCAGAAAATGCTTGTCGAATCTTTGAAGAGGAATATGGCTGTGCAAAATGAAGAATTCAGAGCAAGAGAAGAAGCTCAAGCCAGAAGATCTTATGGTTTAGAAGAAGCTTTGAAGAAGCAGTAAGAAGAAATGACAACTATGATGAGAGAAATGACGAAGATGATGAATAAACAAGCCAAACCATAGATTGCTCACACTTTATCTTGTTTTCAAAATCATTTCAGATGTTTCTTATATTTAGCTTCTGATAACTGTTTCTTTACATTATGCTCTGATACATTATTTTATTACTTCTGACAATCTAATGCTTAGAATTATCTCCTGTTTTTCTTACTTCCATGTTTTGGTCTTTATTTTTTACTTTTTGTTGATGACAAAAGGGGGAGTAGATATAGTATTTAGGCTCTGAGCCCCACTAATTTAACTCTAAAATTAAATTAGGAGAACATGTTTCTCATCTCTTAGTCTTTAACCTCTTGTGAGAATATTCTGATTGATTTTATTAAGATTTTAAAATGAATTTAATTAACATGGATAGAACTCAGGCGGAGCTTACAAAACTCACCTTAAAGAACTATCAGACTTATGGGGAGCTTACAAACCTCAGACCCTAAAATTCAACGTGTTAATTAGATTAACAACAATTGAGAATTTTAATACTAGTGTTTGTCATCATCAAAAAGGGGAAATTGTTGGAACAAAATGTGTTTGACAATACCACTTTAAGTTTTGATGAAGGTATTAAAAATGTCAATTGGATATGCTAATATTTGTTCAAGTGTGCAGGACCATAAACAAAAATTTAAATCAAATATTAGGTTCTGGAAGAACAAATGAGAGCAATGAAATTTACAAAAGAAGTTTGTGTTGCAAGAAAAAGCATTTGAAGAAAAGAGCGTTTGAAGATCATCATAAGCTAAAGTCATCAGAAGCTGTCTACGAGAAGTTGACGTCATCAGAAGCTGAAGATCATCAGAAGCTGAAGACTGGAAGCTAAAGTTTGTTAAAGTTGTTATTCTAAATGCTTATGACTGAAGAAGGAATGGAAGCCTGGAGTATCGGCTAATTCAGAGGAATTTGAAAGCATTGGATGCTTATCCACTGAAGAGCGCATGAAAAGGACAATAGTACAATTGTACAACTACTACTCCACTACTCCACTCTTCATGTCAGCTATAGTACAAGAATACAGTTGCACCTACGCTGGTTATGCTCTATACATGGAATGGATTTGAAATTGTTCATTCATAGGACAATAACCAAATCAAGCAACAGATCATTGGTGATTTGATCAAGCTTCACAACGACTCTTTTGATGTGCTGGCAATTTCCTACGTATCTTGCACACCTCTATATAAAGGAGTGAAAACCTTAAGATTAGCAAGACTCTTACAACAATTTTACAAGTGCCAAACCTCTGCTGAAATTGTTTTACATCAAAGTTCACTTAGAATTTCTTAACAACTATCATATCTAAGAAATTCTAGAGTCGTAAGAGTCGTATCTGATTTGTATTGTGAACACCACTGATTGTATATCAAGTGTTCAACCACAAACATTTTCTTTGTAATTATGTTTGATTAGAAGTCTCTTGTAGTTGTGCTTGAGCATAAGAAACCTCTTGCTTTTGTGCTTGAGTAGTTTAAAGTCTCTTGCTTTTGTGCTTGAGCAAGTGTAATCAGATATTTATTTTAGTGAACTCTCCTTGGAAGTGCAAGGGGGAGTGGACTACTTCTGGATTGTGGAAGGAACCACTATAAATTGTTTTATGTCTTTCTTCTTTCTCTCTCTCTTTACTTATCTGCAAAATATAGACTTTGAACATTACATCAGAATCTGAACTTTATCAGGTTCAGACGAGTGATTTCAGTTTTAGGAGAAGAAAAAGCTAACACAATTCAAACCCCCTTCCCCCCCTCTTGTGTTTTTCTCACCTTCAGGGCCAAACATCTAGCTAAATCACACAGTCTTTAACATAATATTCTGAAGCAAATCAAATGTATCCTTAAATGTTACAACATCACACTTAAGAAACACAACACAGATAAATCCCCCTATCGCTGCTTCTAGAAAAAAAACACGCTTCTTGGTCAATGATGCACACTTTCGTGTTTAATTCGATTAGCGTAGTTGCGCAATAGCAAGTGTACCGGTCGTTTTCATCAAGTAATAAAGTTAGTAAGTAGAGTATTGTATCCAGAGGTGTTGTCCTTTCGTCCAAACAATTCTTGTTACTTATTTTTGTAAGTTGACAGTATAAAAGTTAGTTGCAATTTTTATCTATTTGCAACAGAGCGAATTTACCTGTTTTTGGTTGCAAAAAAGTAAGCAGCAGCTAGGATTCTTCGAATCCCCTCAGTATATTCGTTGTTGGATAATAAATAATATAAATGTCACGTTTATTTATCTTAGGTAGACTATACAAGTGATGAGGTCGTTGGGAGTTTCCTAAATAGGTAGGGCACCACCTGACCGAATGGGCATCATCCACTGGGTACCTAATTAGGCCTTTCCCTCTGATGGCTAACTGCACCTGCTGATCGCACGGTGATCCTTACGTCTGGGGTCTTGCTAATTCAAAGGTAATTGAAACATAAACTTAAATTGGCTTTCCAGTGTTTCCCAAGGCAATGAAGGCTAAGGTTCCCTTAGGTATGCCCATCTATAAATCTTAGGACACTCATAGCACACTCTCTCTACGCTTACTTAGTAGTTCTACAAACGGGAAGCCCTAATAGAGAGGAATCAACAAGTTCAGATACACATAACCTATAAGCACTACGAACAGAGTAGCGGCCATGTCTTTCCGCTTTCCATATAATTCTATCCACATCAACCTGGGGAATAAGAGGCGTGTGTATGATCTTATCGGCAATATCAACACTGAACACCAATCTAACCACCTGTTCATTCTAGCTTTTATCATACATATTCATCAAACTTTTAATGGTAAAATTTTGAACCAAGTGAGCACCAGGAATATCACTGCGAATACACTCCCCATTCGGTAACCATGGTTCATTTCGAATAGAAATGGAAGCACCTGAACCTATACTCCACCTTGCACCTCCACGCACTACAAACTTAGCATGCTTGGTACTACGCCAAACGTAGCTAGGATTGTGACCAATTTTAGTCGTGAGATAGGATCCCGAGGGAAAGTAATGTGCTTTGAAGATACGAGCTACCAGTGAATCCGAATCAGTTATGAATTTCCAACCCTGTTTACCTAACATAGCTAAATTAAAGGCAATAAGGTCTTTGAAACCCATACGTGCATGCATCTTTGGTGCGGATAACTTCTCCCAACTCATCCAATGAATACCCATTTGCGTAGTTTTGTCGTGACCCCACCAAAATGAATTCATCGTCTTCTCGATTGAATTAATTAAAGTGGTTGGTAAGTGAAAAATGCTCATTACTTAAGAAGGAATAGCCTGCAAAATAGATTTTATCATCACCTCGTGACCTGCTTTAGAAAGAAACTTATCACTCCAGGAATTGACTTTCTCCAAGACACGATCTTTAATATAGGCAAAAGTTGCATTACGATCTCGACCTATCATAGACGGTAAACCCAAGTACTTACATGTGCCCAACACGACCTGAACTCTAAGGATATTGGTAATTATCTATTTAAGAGGATCAGGGACATTTCTACTACAACAAACCTCACTTTTAGGCAAACTGATGGCCTGACCATACACTGTTTCATAGGTAGCCAGAATATTTTTCATAACATTTGCTTGGTTCTCGTCAGCTTTGAAAAAAAGAAAACAGTCGTTAGCAAATAAAAGATGGGATACATAAGATGCTCGACGGCAAATTTTTGTGCTTGTAAGAACACCTCGAGTCTAAGACCTTGCCCCGGAATAATAGGGCCAACCTGTTCACCATTCACAAGCACAGAATAATCCACAGACTCTACGGACATACACATCCAATGAATCCAACAATTATGAAAACCCATTTTAGACGTAACCGCAAGCAGATACTCCTAATCCATGCGATCATAGGCTTTGCTAATATCAAGTTTCAAAGCAACATACCTGTCATCACCTCGCATTTTGGTTTTCATGAAATGTAACACTTCAATCGCTACCATAGCATTATCCAAGATGGATCTCCCCGGAACAAAGGCATATTGGTTGTCGGATATGTATTGAGATAAGATGTCCTTTAACCTGTTTTCTAACACCTTCGAAATAATTTTATATAAAACATTACATAACGCTATGGGGCGCCAATCCTTCATACTAACCTGCGAGGAACCTTTAGGAATAAATGCAATATTAGTTATATTCAAATCAGGAGGAAACTGCCCCGTATCTAACCAAGCACAACATTCTTTGAAAATATCATCACTACATAAATTTAAAAATGTTGGTAAAATTCCGGACTGTAACCATCAAGACCTGAACATTTGTCCGGATGCATAGAAAAAATAGTCATACGAAATTCAACCTTTGTGAAAGGAGCAGTAAGTTTTTCATTATCAACAGCGGAAACAGAAGGATTAGTAACATCAATAAAGGGAGAGAAATCACCTCCTTGCTTTTGAAATGTGCACGTCTCGTTTTTAACAAACTTCCAATCTGATATTTAACTATTGAACAAAATAATTAAGTTTAAATGGGGTTACTAACTTACTTTCACCGAATAACATGAAGGAGTAAGTTAGCAAACCTACTCCCACTTAATTTTTACCAAAATACCAACTTGCTACTATTCAAAACAATATTAAATGCAAGGGTAGTTTTGTTAGTCTCCTCTGATTAATCTAAAATCTAAACAAAAAAAAAACGATGATTGTTGAAGCTTTGGCAGAAACGGTGAAAGCTAATGAAGCTTTGTTCATACCATCATTACTGAAAATTACTGAAGCTTTTTTATACTATCATCACTTAATTTTTTATTTTTTGACAATCTATCTTCACTTAATTTCATATCATCGTTACTGAAGCTTTTTTTTTCATGAGAATTTGCAAAAACGGTGAAAATTTCCAACTAGAAATTGCTAATATTAAAACACGAATTTCAATGGCAAATTAGAGTTTTATTTCTTTTGTAACTACATAGAAAATCAGTACATTGACCATATCAATCCAAATATGATGTAATTACCAAAATAATTAATGACTAAATATTTAACCTGGAAAAGGCTTATGTTTTCATCTCAAAAGGGGAATGTTTCTTAATCAAAAGGGAAATGTAAATTAACATCAACTAACTAACATGTGTCCGTCCCCAAGCAAGATGCTTGGTGGGTGAGTTGAGGTACATCGAAGGAGTAATAACGAGAAGGTCGAGAATTTAAACTCCGAAAACTAACATAACTACTAAAGTTTTCTTATCGAATACCCAAAAAAAAAAAAAACGCGTCCTTGAAAATGTGTTACATCCTAGTATCACTGTATCAAATGTATGATCAAATGGTTGTGACTATAATCTTCTAGAAATCATTAGCATCATCAATTTGGATTCTAAACAATTGGAACAGCAGCATTGAGCTGAAATGATTGGATGAGATCAGAATCTGGCAAATTGAGAGGAGGCAAAGAAAATGCACTTTGTGTTGAACTACCTTTTCTCATTTCTTGCATTGTAAGTAAAGCCGCAACCGTATTTCTAAAAATTCCTTCACCAGCTACCACTATAGCTTCTTTTGCTTCTTTTGCTCTTTCAGCTTCTTCCTCGGCCGGAAACACTGCATCGATTATGGTTTCACATTCCTTCACAAGTTTCGATATTAAATCGGTTGTGAAAAAGGGTTGCTCCAATACTTTTTGAATGAATGGCAAACGAAGTAGACCTCCTGTTCTCTTGTCATACTTTTTCAAAATTTTAGCCAACCCTACAAAAAAATCAATGTGTTTTGGGTTATTGTTTAATAAACATGATTTTGAATTGAATAGATTTTATAAATTTTATTTCACTATGGTTGAGTTTGAATTGAAGCAATGCATATTATAGTGAAACATGTTTTTACTTTGAAAACGAATTTGATTCGAAACATGGTGAACATTTTAGTGAATAGCAACAAAAAGTACTAAAATGATCGAGAGGTTTTAATTTTATCGATCATTTCAAAACGAGCGATGCTATTTAAACCAAAAACTATTTTCACGAAACCATCGCGAATAAACTATGTACATTAGATCTTGTTTTTACCCGGAAAACATGGGTGTGTTGAAGTAAATGAAAAAGGTCCACTACATTATCATTACGCTATCAATGATGTATCCGCGAAAAGTTTTTCGTGAGAACTAGCATTTCCCTTTCAAAAATTGTGTATTTCGGGACCAATTAGTCGTGATAAAATTGAACTAGAAATTGTACTCTCATGTATATTTGGGAAACTTAAGTAAAAAAAAATGGTACCTGTATAGTTAATGTTGCTATAGTTTACCAAGAGAACCATTTCACCATGAAAATCAACAATAGCTTTTCTAATTTTTTCCATTTCATCCTTATACTCTGCTTCTGAAGGTTGACTACCATTTGGTCCCCATAAATCAACTACTCTCTTGATTCTCTGTTGCACTTCCTGCACTCAATGTTCAATTGTTACATCATGATCTTAACCAAAATATTCATTTTTCAATTTTCTTTCTGATCATTACATTCATGGTAACTTATCTCCATGTGAGAAACACAACACTACAACATACAAGGAATAAATAATATTAGGAAGGATAATATTTTCCTTTTCGGCATTGTTGTTTGGCAAGACCAAACGACTAACTTATAGCAGATAAACTCGCGTAATCAAACCAACGATTTTTTATTATGTCGTTTCACTCATGAGCATAGTTTTTTTTTCTTCACGAATTTATAATTTTTTTGAGATGCTACCTCTAGAAAATTGTTGCTTATAGATCAGAACATCTCATCTAAAACAAAAAACAATCTGAGTATGTAATGATGGGAAATAGATAGAACGTAGGTGCTAAAGGTGCATGAGAATTTATGGGCCAAAAATATGATGAGGTATGTTTGAAGTCATTGAATAATCCAAGTGCATATGAAGCTTATGGACCACAATTATCATACTATATCTCACAATTCAATACTAACGTTCTGCAACATAAAAAAAAGACTGAAATAGGTTTTCATGAAATCAGCACGTATATATTTTTATTTTTATAGGAGAAATTTTGTTCGAGATGAACAGAATAATTAGAATAATATTTCCTTTCTAATAATTTGTTTTTCACAAGTAATTCACAATTGATCAAATCAAAGATATGTTCACACATTTTTCTCAACTATGTAACATGCCTAACAAGTTTACACTAGTCCCAAGTTCGTTTAGATTTACACATTTTTTAAAATCACTAAATTTGTATAGTTGATAAATACTTTTAAATAATTTGTGAAATTTCAATGCACACTTTTAAAAATAGAAGAAGTTTATTTATAAAAAATCAGGATAACTTGTGTCATAATAATTAGGGCACAAGAACAGAAGAATCTAAAAAAGAAAGGGTCACGCTAGGACAGATTTTTTTGCGTGAGTCAAATATTTTATACGAAACTGCGGAGTTCGATCTCTCGATTCAGATAGATCTGTGGACCGATAACTGCACTTACAAACCACTCCACCTTGTCTCAAGACTCGTGCTTAGAGGGTTGTGGACCATCAAGAGATTCCTAAGGGCACAAAGCCCCTTAGAAAGGCCTAAAGCGCCCTCCGGGAGGGCTCCGAGAACCTAGGCGGGTCCTGATGAGGGCGCCGCCTCACCCAGATTTTAGAATCATCTAGAGCAGGATTAACTGCTTAGAAAGCCTATGTAACTTGGGGCCTAAGTCAGGGCAAAGCAAGCCTATAAATAGCTATAAATCATATTCTTAGCAAGTACAAACCGCAATACATCGGGGTTTTACTAAAATTTCATCCGGAATCAACATTCTGTTCTAGCCTAAATATATTCCCACATTCTCTTGAATCTTTATAATACGAGAATTTCATTTTTCCTATAAACAAGTTTGTAAAATCTAAATTAAAAATCATTTTTATTTTTTAATCCGGTAAATAAAACACGTGTTTTCAACTTATCTTATTTTTCAAGTAATGAACTAACAATTGAAATGAGCTCGTTTAAACTTAATTTTCTATCAATAAAATTCTAACTATATGTGTACCCAAAAATAACTATATAAACCCCATAGTTTTAAGCAATTCAAATACACTGTTTTTTACCCATATATTCGGTGGATCTTGCATTTTCATTAACTTTTCCGCGTGATCTATGCCACTAGCTACTACTAGTGTAATCAACGTTTCCAACCTAGGAAGGTATATTTACAAAATTTTCAATCTTTGTCTTTTAAGTTAGTAATATTCCAACGAATATTCGTTAAGCATAAAAGAGTATTTTGTCACGAATGATGAATTGTTCTTCACATAAATATGAAACTAATATTTTCTTCCTTGATTGTTAAAAGATTATGCGTATATTGAATTGACATAAACTTCTTTTTTTATATGATAAACACCGTTACCTAAACAATGAAGGATCTATAAATGTGCCATTAAGAATCTATAAATTAATGTGTTTGAGAATAAGAGATTTCACTGTCAAAACTCGCATCCAAACAAAAGCTAAAGCTCGTAGCTTCACAATCCAAGTTACCTCCCTCGAAAGAAAAAGAAAAAAAAATCCAAGTTACCAAAAATACTAAGATCATCTCTAATAGATGGGTCTTCACCATTTAAGACTCGTTACCTATTAGGTACCCCATTGAGGAGAATCTTTTTTAGGGATTGAGTTCCTATTAAGTACTAATATTAAAAAGTTATAAATAAGTGATGTGTACACGTGAGACTTATTTAAGAACCTAAAAATAGGTGTCTCCATTGTGGATGCTCTAATATTTTTTATATATCTATATATGATAAGTGTTAACGCAAATTTTAGCGCACACTTTTTTGACACAGTAATTTCTATTTGTTAAAATTTATATGCGATCCACATAATTTAGTGAGACTCATGAATTTTAGAAAAAGTGTGTTGAAAAATGCGTGTTAAAATGTGTGTTGTTGGTTTATTAAAAATAAAATGTGTTGCTATTGTTGGTATTTCTCATCTATATATTCTTCTAAAGTGCATTTTGCTAATGTATCATTTTAACAATGTTCTCCATTTTTTTAACTTTTTCTTCTTGTTTTTTTTTTAGAAATCTTTTTTTATTCTTATACTACTAACATGTGCTCTTGTCTGGCCGACACGTTGCCAGTTTCACACAACTTGTGTCTTATTCCATAATCCATGCAGTTTTACCGTAATAATCATTAAAAAAATAAGTATTGAGTTGTAAAAAAAAAACAAATAGTACATATATACTATCTTAATATCTGCTAATTACGAAAATACTATCTTAAAAAATTGCTAAAATCATTAATTTCACTTTATTACAGCAGAAAAATAAATTACTTTTAATATCCACGTCGTGTTGATCATTTTTAATTAAAGAATTCTTGATTATTATAAGAATTTCTTAAACGAATGTCTTTTGTAAGAAACCTTATATTAAAGTGCTTAGTTGTTTTCTACCCAAAAAAAGTGCTTAGTTGTTGAGTTTAGAAGTTTCTAACCAAACCCATTTTTAAAGACCAGCTAGCGTAATCACAATTTCCAACAAAAGAAGGTAGGTATATTTACACAAATTTCAATATTTTACTCTTTTTAAGTTAATATTCTAACGAATATTCGATAGACATAAATGAGTAATTACTTGCCCATTCAATAACGTACGATACTGAAATTTTCTTTCTTAATTGTTTTTCAAAAAAATTATGTATATATTGAAATGACATAAACATCTTTACCTAAACAATGAAGATTTTAATGAGGTTGAAGAGAAAGTTTGTCATAAGAGACATAATGAGGTTGTCAAAGCTGTAAAAGATGATATGCTATAAAGAATCTACGAGTATTTTAGAACATGAGATTTGACGATCAAAACCCACGTTCAAACAAAAGCTACAAATAATAGTTTCGAACTGGACAAGTGTTTATTGCTAAGACATAATACCAATGACATGTAAGACATGATAGTAGTGACATGTATTCTTGTCCACCGGACATGTTCTTATTGGACAATTCTTGCAATTTTATATAAAAAATATCAAGTAAGAAAAACAAATTCATATATACTATCTCAATAACTATTATATCCAATTTTGAAAAGAAAAAAATATACTAAAATCATTCATTTCACTTTATAACAACAGAAAAATAAACTATAATCAATAAACATGGGATGTTGATCATTTAGTTAAAGAATTCTTCTTTTTTATGGAATTATTGAAGAATTCTTGATTAGTTTAAGGAGAGAATTTTGTTTCTTAAACAAGTGTCTCTTGTGAGAAACCTTACATTATAAGTTATGAAAAAAGAAAAGAAACCTTATATTTCAACTTCATATTAAATTCCAAATCTTTAAAAAAGAATATTTGGATGTCATTTTTAATGTAAATAAATGAGTATCACTATAGTAAAAAAAAAACACATAAAAATTTAGTATTACCTTATGTCGGATAATGAAATCCTCTTCTTGTTCCATGAAGAATCCATTGAACTTATCAATCTCATTGTTCAACAAATACATAAACTCAGCCTCAGATTTTCCATACCCAATTGAACCATTAAGCAATGATGTTGGTGCTGCTGATATAAGTCGCAATAATTTCTTCAATTCTTTGTATGACAAAAATTTGTCCCTCCATTCTGGCAAAGTATCTTGAACCTGTTGCTTGAGTCTCTTCCCAAACTTCATAATGTTAAAAAAGAAAATGAAAAAAAAAACTAAACCTAAGGAAGAAAAAAATTATAATTTTTTTCAATTGCAAAAATGTGGTTTGGTTTGATATTTGTGAGAAAAGGGTGTACGGGGGGTTTTTATTGGCAAAAGGTTTAGTAGAATATTAGGAAGCATATGCTTAGCGTGTGATAAAGTGGCGGTTTAGAAAAGAGTATAAAAGGGTAATTAAGATGGGAGCATGAGAATTCTTGGGAAGCATATTCTGTTACTATAATGTTAAATGGTCATACTTAGGACCATGACTTTGAAAATTAAATATTTCCCCTTTTTCTTGGTGGCAGCACAACGTGGATTGAGTTTAGTAACCAAACAAGGGGAACAAAGGAAAGTGAGGTATGTGAAGTGGGTCCCATCAATTACTCATTTGCCATATCATAGCTATGAATTTCCACCGTCGTATAACATTGACTATTCTCTCGGTTAGAGAACATATTATGCATAGTATAGCATTTACTATTTTTTGTTGGAGAACATATTAAGCATGCAGGTGAGTTTATGCCTCCAATCAAATTTTCTCTATATGTAAAAGTTAAAGATAAAACCTCTAATCATTTGGTTAAAGTATTTGTTTGTTAATTTATGGCGTAGAGGGAGGGCGGTTACATCCAGGGGTCGGTGTGGTGGAGGGAGATAGTTAAGATCTGTGACGGTTTAAGTTCGGCGTTAGGCAACTGGTATGCTAACAACGACTTAAGGTTGGGAACGGATCTAATACTTTGTTTTGGTTGGATAGGTGTGTTGGTGATGTGCCTTTGCGAGATCGTTATCGCCGTTTGTTTGATTTGTCTGAAAACAAACTGTTAACTGTGGCGCAAATGCATGATTTTGGGTGGGGTGAGGTGGTGAGGCATGGAAGTGAGATTGTGGGCTTGGGAGGAGTTAGTAAAGGAGTGTAGGTATGTGCTTCTGATTGTTTCGTTGCAGGTTGATAGTGTCGATGTTTGGACGTGGATTCTAGACCCTTTAGCAGGTTATACGGTTAGAGGGGCTTATCGTTATCTTACTGATGGTACGCCTCTCCACCATGATGTTCCTTTGATATCTGGTTATCTTCTGTGGAGGAAAGATGTCCCGCTTAAGGTCTCGATTTTTGCGTGGCGTCTCTTTCGAAATAGGTTACCTACGAAGGATAATTTATTCCATCGGGGGATTATTCATATGGAGGATCAGATGTGCGTTGGTGGGTGCGGAATGTAGGATACAAATGACCACTTGTTCTTAAATTGCGGTATTTTTGGTCAAATATGGCATATGGTTCGTAATTGGATAGGTTTTGATACAACTCTTCCGTCAAACACAGAGAATCAATTTCTTCAATTTCGTGTGGCTTCTGGTCATGCTAGAGGGCGGTGCTCTTTCATAGCCTTGGTTTGGTTTTCGACTTCTTGGGTTATCTGGAAGGAGAGAAATAACAGAATTTCCAGGGTAAAGAGAACTCAACTCTTCAACTTTTGAAAAAAATAAAAAATCTCTCCTTTTGGTGGCATAAGGCAAAGTTTGTTGTTGTCTCTTATCAGTTTCACGATTGGTGCCAAAACTCATTGTTATGTTTGGGTGGTGCTTTATTGTTGTTATTATTTTTTCTTAAACTTTCATTTGTAAACTTTGGTCTATTCACTTTGGTACACCTTGTGCTAGAGGGATAGCTTGTTGGTATTAATATATTTCATTTTGATTTCTTCAAAAAAATGTTTAATTTGATTAATTTTTCTTTCAATAAGTTTGTGTCCTTTCAAGTCGTCTGGGATGTTACAAATGGTTTCAGAGCATACCTCTCCCAGTACGGTGTGGTTTAGGGAAGAACCAAGCGGAAGCTTGTGGGCATGTAACACCCAAGGTTAACGAGGGCGGGGAGTGGTCTCCGGTGCACAAGGCACGACAATGAGCGAATCCTGACAGCTTCTAAATGAATCAAATCATACTGGAATGAGAGGGATCTCAAGGTCGTGCAGGTATGTGACTGCATGGTTGAAGGAAGGCTTATAAGAATTGTTTAGTACTACCTATATCAACAAGATGCATCTTCTTTTTTGTAGCCCATTTCATAAGAACTCCACAGTTAAGCGTGTTTGGCTTGGAGTAGTCTTTGGATGGGTGATCTACTAAGAAGTTTCACGGTAAGCGTGCGAATGAGGACAAAACACGCTTAAAAGACTCGTGTTTGTTTGTAGGTTCATTCGGCAATGCTTCAAGTCGTCTGGGATGTTACAAATGGTATCATAGCATACCTCTCTCATTACGGTGTGGTTCGAGGACGAACCAAGGGGAAGCTGGTAGGCATGTAACGCCCAAGGTTGACGAGGGCGGGGAGTGGTCGTCACTACACAAGGCACGACAATGAGCGGCTCCTGAAAGCTTCTAGACGAACTAAATCACACCGGAATAAGAGGGATCCCGAGGCCGTGCAGGTATGAGACTGCATGGTTGAAGGAAGGCTTAGAAGAATTGTTTGGTACTACCTGTATCAACAAGATGCATCTTCTTTTTCGTAGTCCATTCCATAAGAACTCCACAGTTAAGTGTGCTTGACTTGTAGTAGTCTTTGGATGGGTGACCTACTGGGAAGTTTCCGAGTAAGCGTGCGAATGAGAACAAAACACGCTGAAAAGACTCGTGTTTGTTTGTAGGGTCAGTTGGCAATGCTTCAAGTCGTCTAGGATGTTACAAATGGTATCAGAGAAGACCTCTCCCAGTACGGTGTGGTTCAGGGACAAACCAAGCAGAAGTTGCTAGGCATGTAACACCCAAGGTTGGCGAGGGTGGGGAGTGGTCGCCAATGCACAAGGAACGACAATGAGCGGCTCCGGACAACTTCTAGACGAACTGAGTCACACTGGAATGAGAGGGATCCCGAGGTCGTGCAGGTATGGGACTGCATGGTTGAAGGAAGTCTTATAACAATTGTTTGGTACTAACTGTATTAACAAGGTGCATCTTCTTTTTGGTAGTCCATTCCATAAGAACTCCACAGTTAAGCGTGCTTGACTTGGAGTAGTCATTGGATGGATGACCTACTAGGAAGTTTCCTGGTAAGTGTGCGAGTGAGGATAAAACACGCTGAAAAGACTCGTGTTTGTTTGTAGGGTCAGTCAGCAATGCTTCAAGTCGTCTAGGATGTTACTATTTTCGTCATATTTCTCTTATTGGTTGTATGTATAAAATGATGGTGAAAGTCCTTGCTAACAGACTGCGCCTTGTTATTGGGAGTGTGGTGTCGCATGTTCAGTCGCTTTCATCAAGGGAAGACAAATTTTAGACGGTATCCTCATTGCTAATGAAGCGGTAGATGATGCCAGGAAACTCAATAAGGAGATGATGCTTTTTAAAAGCTTTTGATTTTGTGGACTAGCATTACTTGGACGATGTTATGAAAAATATGAATTTCCGAGCATATGACGTAAGTGGATTTTAGAATGTGTTGGTTTAGTAACAGCCTCAGTATTGGTTAACGGATGCCCAACCGATGAATTTCATTTGGAGAGAGGCTTAAGACAAGGCGACCCTTTGCCACCTTTTCTCTTTCTTTTAGTGGCAGAGGGTCTCAATGTTTTAATGTCGGTCTTTTCCATGGTTACTCGACTGGGTCGATCTCTCCATTGCACATCTCTCATTTGCAATTTGCAGACAACACTTTAATTATTGGGGATAAAAGTTGGGCCAATATCTAGTCGATGAGAGTTATGTTATTATTATTCGAAGAAGTCTTTGGCTTAAAAGTTAATTTTCAGAAGAGAATGTTAACTAGGGTGAATGTTTCTGATTCGTGGTTGAATGAAGCATCTCGGGTTATGCAGTGCAAGACCGGTAGTATCCCTTTTGTGTATTTGGGGATTCCTATTGATGGCGATTGTCGTCGGTTAAGATTTTGGTACCCCCTACTTGAACGCAATAATTTGAGGTTGTCTAGTTACAAAAGCAAGAATCTTTCATTCCGTGGTCGTTTGGTCCTTCTTAAGTTTGTCATGTCCTCTCTTCCGGTTTACTTTCTTTCCTTCTTAAAGGCCCCCACAGGTATAATCTCTTCTATCGAATATATTTTAATTTTTTTTTTTGGTGGGGAGGGGGATCTTAGGAAAATATCTTGGGTGAACTAGGACTCTGTTTCTCGGAGTAAGGAGGATGGAGGGTTAGGTGTCAAGAGGCTGAGACAGTTTAACTTGTCGTTATTAGGAAAATGGTGTTGAAGGAGTATGGTTGACAAATATGGGTTGTGGTATAGTGTGTTGAAGGCTCGTTACAAGTAAGAAGGGGGCGGCTTAAGGAGGGTGGTAGGTTAGGTTCTTCTTAGTGGCATACTATGGCGGGTATCCGTGATGGTTTAGGCATAGGGGTGCGAAGCTGGTTTGACGATAATATTTTTAAGGAGGTCTGAGATGGTAGTAGCCCTTTTTTTGGACGAACAAGTGGTTAGGTGACGTCCCTTTGTGTGATAGGTTCAGTCGTTTGTATGTTTTGGCTGAAAAGACGTCGTGCTCGGTGGCAGAGATGCAACACTTAGGGGGGATGCGAGAGGAGAGGCGTGTAAATGCAGAAGAAGGTTATTTGCGTGGGAGGAGGATCTTCTAAGGAATTGTTGCTTTTTGTTTCATAACGTTGTTTCGCATGATGGTGTTAATGACCGTTGGAAATGGTTATTTGACCCAATCAAAGGTTTCTCAATCAGTCACGTTTATAACTTGTTTACAACTACAAAACAAAACACTGAGCGGGTTATTACGGCTAATGTTTGGCTCAAACACATCCCTAATATATTTATTTTCGTGGCGCCTCTTTCGCAACCGTCTTCCAACAAAGGATAACCTCATTACAAGGGGCATCATTCAAGCAGAAGCAAATGTCTGCGTAGGTGGTTGTGGTTTTGAGGAGTCGGCGGATCATCTTTTCATTACTTGTCGTCATTTCAGTCAGCTATGGACTCATATTTGTAGTTCGCTCGACATCTCTTCGGTCAACATTTCTGCCACTTGAGACCATTATCACCCCTTCGGCCAACTTGACGGTTTCGCTAGACAAGCCCATTTGTTCTTGAAAATCATTTGGTTCGCATGTTCTTGGACGATCTGGAAAGAAAGAAAAAATTGGATATTCAACAATAATTATTTGGAGCTACATCAAATGCTAGAGAAAATTAAATTACTCTCTTTTCCTTGGCTCAAGGCTAAATCGATACACTTTGCCTACACTTACCATGAGTGGTGGCAACACCCACTAATATGTATGGGCATTCCATTGTAATTACATTCAGAGGCGGAGCCCTTCATGGGCTGGGGAGGGCCACGGCCCACTCGGGAAAATTAAAAAATTAACGACCATAAGTCTATTTTGCGAGATTTTAAACAAATTTGTTGTTGTTTTAGTGTTCGGCATATCTAAATTCCCACTAATTGGTGTAGTGGCCCACCTGAAAAATTAAAAAATTAAAAATCATTGGTGTTTTTTACGAGTTTTTAAACAATTTTTCAAAAGTTTAGGTTTTCGGCGGTTCTAAAAGTGACATATGTAATTTTTGTCATGCTTATACTTGGTTGGGTAGCGGAGGTTTACAAACCTCCTAATTTTTGGGGTTTCAAATCTCCTTTACATTGTTTTGTCAACTGAAAATTCCTCCAATTAACAATTGTGTTATATATAAAAATAAAATAAAAAGATTCGTAATTTATAGCAGTAGCAAACTATATAATTTATTTTTTTAAAGTACCCGAGCATTTTAGTCAAATTTTTATTGGCCCACCCAAACTATTTTTTCTGGCTCTGCCACTTATTACATTGTTACTTGTGGCAGCTAGCCTTTGTTTTTAGCTTGTTGCACTTGTACTAACTCTTGCTGGCTTCTCTTAGCACACTTTGTATCGAGGGGTCATTTTCGTTGTGTTAATATATCTCATTTTGCCTTGTTTAAAAAATATATATAATAATAATAATAGTGTTAGTAACAAATTTCCTCTAAAAAAATGTTAGTAATACACTTTATGACACTCACTTTTCAATACACTATTTTTTATTTGTTAAAATTTAGATGAATTTCAACAAATTTATATGAGACATTCCTTAAAAATAAAAAAATAAAAAACAAATTTATATGAGACATATATGGTTTGGTAGAATCCTTATACATTTTAATGAATTAAAGAAAAAAGTATGTGTTGGAAAGTGAGTTGCTAATACTTCTCGTAAAAAAATAGGTGAAATGAGTAATAGAGAATCACCATGATTAGGAAATCTTTATGTCAAGTGTCACTTACAAATGTGATTAAATATTATCCTTGAACAAGATCTTTACATTGGTAGCAAAATTCAGAGATTTGTGAGGTATGAATTAATCTTTATCAAGTGGACCAATATTAGTTGAAGAAAAACAATTCTTTCTTCGAATAAAGAATAATTTAATTTATTAAACCTATAGTTTTGTTAGTTTCAAAATAGGTTTTTCTTTTAAAAGTTTTCCATGACGTTTTTACTTTTGTATATGGGTAACTTACACTTCGAATTATGTCGAGAAATATAGATTATACTCCCTCCTACCAAATGCAGTCCAAATATGGGTAGACATAAAAAGGTGTTTTCATGACAGATTTGATTGGCCTTAGCCATAAGTAACGACAACTTATCTGATGAACATCAGATAACAAGTAGATGAACCAGTTGATGACTTCATTGAGAGGTTTAGGAAAACTATTTGGAACTATTTTGTCTAATTTCCTGACGTAGCATATGCATCCACGGACATGAATGACATGCACTCACAACTAAAGAAAAATTGGTTGGACAAGCTTGTCATGACCTGGACAAACTACCTTCCTAAGGAGGACACAGAGAGAAATTCACTCAAGAAAGAGAAAAGAAGTGTGCTAGCCGAGGGAGAGGTCAACACCTAGTCTCCATCATGGACAGTGACGAGTTTGATGATGAAATGTCAATCGGTACGACGATAGATATACTAATGCTGAAATCCTAAAAAAGAAAAGTTATGTGACCCGCCTTGAGGTCATCCAAAGGGAAAGGCGCCAATTCATCTGAAGACCGCACTGAATTTGCCTTTGACATAATGAAAGATGACCAAATATTTAATAATTTGTTCAAAGATAAGAAGATTCGGCTATAAGAAGGTCACATAACTCCTTCAACCGAGGAGATCAAAGAAAAGAGTTATTGCAAATGGCAAAATTTACAAAATCACTAAATGGCTAACTGCATCATCTTTTGAATAGCCATTCAAAAAGCAATAAAGTAAGGAAGGTTCAATTTAGCTGAAAAAAGGGTTATTGCAAATGACAAAATTTATAAAATCACTCAATGTTGATTAATACAGACTCTTTCATATCCATGGACATAGACATGACATCCATCTCTTGGGCAAATGGGTTCAAAACTTCTGGGAAGGAAAAGAAGGTAGAAAAGCAGGTGTGGCAGCCTAAGGCAAAGACAACATAAGTAATTGAGGAGACTGGCCATTTCTAAGGTCCAAATATTCAATGGATTTAAGGCAAGGAGAATTCCTAAGTTATGGCAATTGACTCGGGATTTGGTACGACATTACATTACCCTACAAAATCTTGATCTAGATGTAAACACTAACGGGTAATGCTAGGTTGATGGCACAAAGGATTGGCAATTGGCCTTGCCTAGAATCAGTGAAAATTCCCTACTTAGAGTTATGATGGAAGATTGGTATTGCTAAGAAGGGTCTTTCTTCCTTGAAGGTCAAAATCAGGGATAATAAGGAGTCAATAGCTCAACAAGAAGATCCTTCCTACAATAGTCATGCAAGGAAGCCCCTCAATTGAGTGAAGGATAAGAGCTTACGAAATAGTCGAGCGAGGGAAGCTTATTCTTTCTCAAAGAGACTAACTAAATTCATGGGTAGTTGGAGGCTTAAACCTACGAAGGCCACTACCCGTAAAATTAGTCAAGCAAAGGTTGTATATTGCATGCACGATGTTTGGCTAGTAGAGATATTTTTTGCCCCTAAATACTTGAATTGTACATTTTAGAAAAACACATCCAAATAAACACAAAAGCTTGTTTCGTTATGTTTATCTCTTTATCAATCTACCTTTATGTATCGTTATGCATTTCTTAGTATAGTAGCTCAAAATCCAAAAATAAACATACTTAACGCTATCCTGGAGCATTTAAAGAATTCATATCTAAGGGATATTGTTTTCCCTCAACATTAATCACTCAAAGAATAGGAATCATAGTTGAAGATATCAACCAAACCTCGTCTTATTCCATCTACAACACAAAAATAAGGTTTTCTCATGAAACTTGTTCTGCAAGCATCATAACTCATACATACTTATATGGTTCCCACTAATAACTTTATATTTCGCATAATATTTAATATTCGTAATTATCAGAATTTAAATAAAGACTAAAAAGAATTAAAGTGTTACAATTATTAGGTTTTTTAGGTTTTATTTTGAAGAATTATGTGCAGTTTACCCAAACACCAACGAAAATTGGACATATATAACGCGCACACATTTAATATTTTTTTTTTACCAAGAAGGAGAGAGACAACTTTTGATTTTTAATTGCTCAAAAAAAAACTTTTGTTTTTGAAGTACATGTGGCTAATATTCATTCATGTTTGGTAAAATACCCACAATTCTACAAAAAGCAACCTTATTCTCACCTTTTTTTTTATTATTATTATTAGCAAATAGCAACCTTATTCTCACTTTTTTTTAATCGGCTAATATTATTATTATTATTATTATTATTATTATTATTATTATTATTATTATTATTATTTTGACTACTACTCTTAAGATTGGGATTGTAAATTTGAAGAAACTCAAGTTGTTTAAACTATTTTTTTGTCCTTTTTTTCTTGTTTAGTTTTAAAAAGTTTAACAGTGGAACTCGCATACACTAAATGCAACTATTTTTTCTTATACTTTTAACTTAATCTAAAAGCTTTTTTACAAGAAAATATAGAAGTTAAGCATTGGTAAAGAGGAACAATTTTTTTTGTAAATAAGGAACATTGCTTTTGCAAAAAAAGAAAAAAGAGTAAAGAAGAACATCGTCAATTAAGAGAGATACCAACAAAAATATCATAAAACAAACATAAATTATGTGTAAAAAAGGAAAAAGAGATCGATGTCGTGATTAGTAAGAGATCGTCTTGTCTCTTGTCAAGAATGAAAATGTTAAAGTTAGGGAAAAGGTGTCATGTGGGATGTGAGGGGAATAGGATGATTCCTAAGAATCTACTTGGAATCGCCAAAGAAAATGGAAGATGTGTGCATTCATGAGTATTAAAGTAGTAATAATAACAATAATATATAGACTTTGGCAATTCTGGAAAGAGCCAAATGGGAATATGTGGATTTTGAGCTACAAGGCATTTGGGAAAGAAAAAAAAAACTATTTAGGGCTTTACGGAGGAGAATTTTGGAGAGGAGGGGGGATAATGACTTGTAATTTGAAGTGTGATAAAATGTTTTCAAACATGAATGAAATGTTTCTAAAATATATGTTAAAATATAGACTTCAACATCAAAAAATATCTCGTTCAAAACTCTCTAAAATTCACACTTTTACATTTGGTACGGGTCATGGCTATGGAGGAGTATGGACCATGAGAAATATGGTTTCAACTTTCCATTGCATGGGTCATGAAATTTCAGATTGCACTCATGTGACATAATGTCACATGATGTTGGCTAATTTAATTGTGACATGTTACAATACAATTTTTTTAAACATAAAAATATGTGAAAGGCAAAGAAAAAATAATTGAATTGACTTATATATCATAATTGGATTAATCAATATCACTGACATTCTCGTCTTAATGATACACATGTGAAGTCCTATCTAATCAATCAATTCAAAAAGTATCTCATCAAAATTGAACTAGTGACATTTTTATTTGATGTCTTATATCTATTTACTACAAAATTGAGATGGAAATGTTTTTTATCTTGATTTAATGATTTAGATTGTATGTATAACTGCGGTAAGTTTTAACTTGATATATTTTGTATCTATTATTTTACATCTACCATGATTTTTTTTTTTTAAATGACACAAGTTTCTTTAAAACAAGACACAAGTTACTCAATTTAAATCAAGTGTGATTGCATGACAACATCAAGTAGTATGATGAGCCTGTAAGAAAAAGGTACTAGCGTAAGATGCCTCTAGATGATCTTGATCCATGAAAGATAATTCAACCATTTTATGTCGTGGTGTGGTGGGTATATATTTTTAATTCACATTGATCTAAAAGAAAATAAAACGACAAGAAATCGAACAAATTTTTTCATAAATATATTTTATCATATTCGAGATACCTTTTTTAACAAACACAACTCAACTGAATATATAAATTTTAATTGAGAAATGCTAGCAACAGTTACTTTTTAATACATTCTCTAATACTCACTCTCTTACTGGTTTAAATCATTGTGGGTCTATACTTAGAAAATTTAACCCACATAAAGTGGTGAGACATACATTGTTTTCATCTAATAAAATAATAACTATTAAAGAAAATGTTGAAAAGTGAGTGTTGCTAGCATTTCTCCTTTTAATTTTTATAAACATGAGTTTCATTCATCCAAATTGATAAAAAAAAAATATGTGGAAGAACACAAATTTTAAAACCGATCGACAACGATGAATGTGCAAACAAACTCATAACATTCATATTAATAGAAACCTGACTGCAGTTGAGGAATGATAACTTGACATCAAAATACAAACACAAATTAGACATCAAACACTGTTCACCATATATTATACGGTATTTATACACCAATTTTCCTTCTTTTTTTCCTTTCTTTCCCTCCTGTCCAGCTTTCTCTTTCTCACCACCACGTCCCACCGTCCGCCTAACCACCGTCGTCCGCAACTCATCAGATCTAACCACCACCAGTCATCTCATCCCTCCTTGCTGCCTCTGTAGCCATCCGACTCAGATATGCAAACGCCTCCCTCATCCTTGCCGCCTCCTGCAACCTCGTCCACCACCATCACGACCTCCCTCCTCCACCTCAATCCTTGCCACGTCGTCCGCCTTCACCACCGAAGTCATGGGGAGAGAGAGAGAGAGAGAGAGAGAGAGAGAGAGAGAATGAAGGGAGAGAAGAGAGAAGACATGAAAGGAGGAAGTAGAGAGATCGATGAGAGAAGTGGAAAGAGAGAAGAGTCAGTGAAAGTTTGTTTTTGCCCTTGGACTTTAGTGATAATTACAAAATTGCCATTGTTGTCGTATTTGTGTCATCTATTTTGTGTTTAGTTATCATTATTGACTACAATTATGGTCAAACCTATAAATACGACGAAATTAAAGCATATACATTACTTACGTTTTCATATTTATAACGTTGAAGACGTCAAAGCTACTACATTATATTAAATCAAAACTAATATGTTGATTTGAACCGAACGAACACCGCATCAATATGAAAACTAAGTGGGGCACAAGTACAATCTATCAAAGGCATGCCTCATGCTGTCTCTCTTCCAACAACAAAAGATGGCATGTCGTCTAAAATGCTCAAGATATGGCAGCTTTTGTCGTGTAGGGTTTGATTTATTTGTCCTCTTAATGTTCATGGTCTTACGAAGTTACCTTTGTGATGAAGTTACAATATTCACAACTTCATATTATATCTTTCACTAGAAAACGAGGAAACGAAATTCAATGCTCATTGCTTCAATTATTTTAATTCAGAGATAGATTTTGAACAAATAGAGAAGAAAAACGGAAAGTAATGACGATGTAAAGAACAAGACAAAGTCTTTTTAGAAGGACTATTTCAGTGGTAAGGTAGCTTATTCTCGGGAATAATTCTAAGGGATATATCTTGGTATATTCCTAAGTGTAAAATGATACTTACACGACCATTCAATATTCTTGCGTTTCTTTTTCTTAATTTGGTAAACAATACTACTACTGTATTTCTCCTTTCAAAAAAATACTATATTGCATTTCTAAATTATGTACGATCGATTATTATACATAGCTTAAAAAATTAATACTATCAAAATGAGTACATAAGCTACAATAAAAAAGATTAATTAGTCTTATAAAAATTTGGTTGAAACAGGTACCTTTACAGGGTACAAGGTGGGTGGCGCTAATTCTGTGGTGGTGTCGCATTTACAGTTCGTTAATGATACTCTCTTAATTGGTAACAAAAGATGGGTAATTAATGTTCGTGCAATGAGGGTTGGCCTAGTTTTGTTTGATATGTCTGGTTTGAAAGTAAATTTCAATAAAAAGCTCTCTAGTTGGGGTCAATATCAATGCTTCTTGGTTGTCTGAAGCGGCTTCTGTGTTAGATTGCAAAGTGGGTAAAGTGTCGTTCCTCTATTTGGGTCTTCCGATTGGAGGTGATCCGCGTCTGTAATTATTTTGGCAGCTTGTTGTTAATCAAATTAAAACTAGATTGTCTGGTTGGCATAGTCGGTTCCTTTCTTTTGGTGGTCGTTTGATCCTTCTCAAATCTGTCCTGACTGCACTTCCTGTCTATGCTCTTTCCTTTTTCAAAGCTCTGTCAAGTATAATCTCTTCCATTGAATCTTAGTTAAATAAACTTTTTTTTTGGGGAGGGGGGAGTGAGGATAAAAGAAAAATTTCTTGGATTGGTTGGAATTCAATATGTTTGAGGAAGGAGTACGGAGGGATGGGTGTTCGGAGATTGAGGGACTTTAACACTGCTTTGTTAGGAAAATGGTGTTGGAGATTGTTAGTAGAGAGAGATGGGTTGTGGCGTAAGGTGTTGGTGGCTAGGTATGGTGTGGAGGATGGAGGTTTGGAGGATGGGGGTCGGAGTTGTTCTTCTTGGTGACGGGAGATAGTGAGGATAAGAGATGGGATATGTGAGGGAGGGGAGGGATGGTTTGCGTCGTGTGTTAGGAGACATTTAGGGGATGGCGTCGATACTGATTTTTGGCGTGGTTGTTGGTGTGGTAATGTTCCGTTGTGTGAGCGTTTTAGACGGCTATATGAGTTGGCTGTCAACAAAGTAGTCACGGTAAGGAACATGTTCTTGTTGGGTTTGGAGGTTGATGGGGGGCGTGGTAGTGGCGTCGTCGTTTTTGAGTTTGGGAGGAAGAGTTGGTAGAGGAGTGTAGGGAACTATTACTCACAGTTACTTTGCAGGATTCTTCTTCTGACAGGTGGCTTTGGTTACCGGGTCAGAGTGGTGGGTACACGGTCCATGGTGTGTATGACTTGTTGACATCGCAGGAACAACCCATTTTACATCAAAATTTGGAGTTGATATGGCATAAACAGGTACCTCTGAAAGTCTCTATCTTTGCTTGGTGACTGTTGAGGGATCGATTACCTACTAAAGATAATTTGGCAAACCGTGGGGTTATATCTATGGAGGCGCGGTTGTGCATCGATGGGTGTGGGTATGTAGAGGACGTGAATCATCTGTTTCTGTCTTGTCTGTATTTTGGTGCGCTGTGGCCGTTGGTTCGGGCTTGGATTGGTGTAGTAGGGGTCGAATCTCAGGTTATTTCATACCATTTCTTGCAATTTATTAATTACGCATGTGGTTTGAAATCGCAACGCTCGTTTTTTCACCTTATATGGCACCTATGTGTTTGGGTTTTGTGGAATGAGCGGAATGACAGAGTATTCAGGAATAAACAAAGCTCTCTACCGCATATGTTAGATAAGGTAAAATCATATTCCTTGTGGTGGTTGAAAGCTAGTAGTGTTGTTTTTAGCTTTGGTACTCATAGTTGGTGGTCGAACCAGCTCTTATGTCTGGGTATCGACCGATTGTTTTGTAATTCCGACTAGACTGTGTTTCTTTCTGTGATTGTTATGGCACACCTTGTGCTGTAGAAATTACGTTGTCGGTGTTAATATATTTCAATTTTTATTGTTCAAAAAAAGTAATGTATAATGATTAATTGAAAAACATATAAACTAAGTATATTTTTTGAAATAACATTAGTCTTATAAAAAAAAAATTAATGATTGAGTAAAAGAAAATAGCAATAAGACTTCGTGAGCATAACTCAATTAGTAAAGACATCACATTATATATACTAGTGAAAAGACGGACACGTATTGCGCTAACGTTTGCAAATTATAAACGATGTTTTTTTATGAAATTTTGATTTTGATTAAAACTAAAAATGTAAATATTTGTTGTTTTCAAGTTATAACAAACCAAATTAACCATGTTTGTTGAATAAATAATGTATTTTGTTTACAATATACACCAGATATATCATTTATTCAATGAAAAAATGACTTATTTCTTATAAAAATGATCGGAGAGAGTACCTAACAATGATGTTGTTTCTAATCTTTTACGTTTTTATTGGTGTCGTTCCTCCTATATGCTAATATTTTTATTAGAACTTTGTACTTGTATCATATTATTCAATAACAATAATATCTTATTTCTTTAAAATATTTGTTTTATAAAATAATAAAGTCGTGTAATAATCTGTCGTTTAATAGAGCATTAAGTGTGACTTAATCGTAAGACCCTATTAAAACATAAGGACGTTATGCTTAAAGTATCGATAGTCAAACTTTATTGTGAAGTGGGATAACACTAAAGCATAGGGACTATTATATAAGTAGACTGATGACCATATTTCACGAGTCATTGATCAGTGGGGTGTCCAGAACCTTGGGTCAGGGGGTGCAGACTTATTAATTGTGTGTGCGCTCGCGCGCGTGTTTTACTAATTTACACACCTAAAAAAACTAAGGTGTAGCTACACTCACCTAAAATCATCAAGGTATAAGTTAGCAACATACACCCATTTAATTATTTACACTATTTTTTTATAAGTTTTATCAAATCGTTTGCTCCCACCTCACTAATTTACACACACTTTTATGTTTCAAATAAACAATCGTAAACATGGAAAGAAAAAACACAACAACGTTTTTTTAATGAAAAATCAATTTTCACTTGTGTCTTTTTAGTAAAAACATTACTTTTTTTTAGAGGAATTCAAAACATTAGTTGAATAAAAAAGTACTTCTTTTTCTTTTTTATGAACCTTATGTTAATTAATATAAACTGAAGTTTTTGTTTTGAGAATAATAAACTGAAGTTATTGTTTTGGATATTAATTATAAACTACTTTTTTTTTGTTACCAGTCAATGCTCGGTGAAGTTTTTCCTTAAAAAAAAAAACTGTGATGTTTCTAATTGGAAGTGTAATCGAACTAGGAAATTCCGTTGGACAATTAGGAAAAAACAACTATGTCCTTAAATTTGTTACAAAATTGTCCTTCTATTTAAAATAAATTTTAATATAGACTAAAGGGTATTTTTTGGTCAAGTAGCTTAGTGGCTAGAGCTCACACATTTTAATATGGAGAAGTGGGGTGTCTAGAATTTGAACCCCGACCATACATATAATATGCAATATCTTTACCAAATGAGTTAAGCTCACGGGGATAGACTAAAGGGTGTCTTAGTAAAATACAAGTGGGTGTAGCTTGCTAATTTATATATATATATATATCATTGTATTGAGTATTAGTTTAGTAATTCTTCCTTCTTATTTCACCATTTTATTTAAATTAAAATACAAAATTTATATTTTTGTTACTTTCAAACAATCATATAACTTTTTTTTAAATAAGCACGTGAAGTTTTCTATCTTCCATGAGATTTTGGGAAAATTATAATCTTTATCGCTTAAAATTTAAAAGAAGAATATGATCAATAATAGACATTAAGTAATCATAGGCATAGTCTCATATATGACTCTGATATGGTTAGTTCGCAGTTGAGTTATCTGGACGGAAAGAAACAACAGAATATTTAACGATGAAGCAAGCACTTTAATTCAACCTTTAGATAGTATTTAGTTGTTGTCGTTTTGGTGGTTAATGGCAAAATTTGAAAACATCACATTCGGTTATTATAGCTGGGGTGCCTCAACCCTATGATGTGTTTATACATTGGCTTATCTTTGTTGTTTTTTGTTTCCTTGTGTTTTGAACTCTGTTGACTTTGTAATTGTTTCATTTGCTCCTAATACGAAAAGATGGAATATACAAAAATACTCTATCTATTTTAAGATAACTTTTTTTTAGGAGTTTATTTCAAGATAACTATCATCCTATGTTTTCTCCACACATATTAATTAACAAAAATATATCTTTATCAATTATTAATTGTTAGCTATCGTCAGTAATGTATAGTTAAATATAATGATTTAAAAATAGTGTATACAATGTTAATTTAAGAGTAGAATTCAAAAAAACGTATTAAATAAACAAAATGATACTTATTTAAAATAATTTTTATATTCAAAAACAAAAATTATTTTAAAAAATATAATAAAAAAAATAGAATGAAAAATTAGTCATTTGGAAAAGATTAAAAAAAATGAATCACCGATAATATCAAAAAAAAAAATAGTAGTATATATCTATTTATTTGCAAACAATACAAGTACTTGTAGGTTTGGCCTAATGGCATAGGATTGTCCATAACATACTGGGCATGTGTTTGATGCACAAGGACTACATTTTAGTCTTTAGGATGCATTTTAAGTACTTATAGTTATAACTAGTTACAAAGCCTGTAGTATAGGTGTCGTTTAACCTGGAAAACCAGAGTTGTTTCCCACGATGAGAAAATCCAATTATGAATGACAGGTTGTAGTGCATACCGGTTGAGTCCAAAAAAAATAATATTGGCTTTCATATTTTAATAGTTTATGTCCCTTTACTAACTCAACCCCTTACTAGAAATTACTTTTGAATAACAATCATTTCTAATACACCACCGAGTGAACAAACATTTCGGATTTAGTGTGCCTACTATCTCAGTTGAAGTTATTTATGGTAAAACCCAGAAAATCGAATTCTTGTCAAAGATTGGTCTTCGGACGCTTCCCTCCCTGTCATCAACAATCTTTCTTTAGGTCACTGAGATTTTTGAGAATGGAATGGAGTATGTTGTTCTAACACGCAAAAGACGTGATATATGAAACGGCTATCCTTCTTAGCAAAATAAAGGTAAGCTTTTACATCTACATGTAATGAAGTAGTTAGTTAGAAATGGTGACAATTCTGATGCGAATTAAGTTGCATCTCAAACAGAAATGGTGATGCTTTTGATGTCAATATCTTTCTAATTTTTAATCTAAAATACAAATTATAATGGAAGATGAAGTTTTGGTTTTTTATTACGAAAGTGACAATGACTGTTGTAATGGAAGAACATTGAGAAATTTTAAATTTTGTATTATAGTTGCATCTGTATTACAATTTGCAAAATGGATGTAGAAGAAATAATGGAAATTTTACAAGTTGGGTCAGTTGAGACTGATTTCTCTGAGGGTGATTCAGAGGTGAATGCGAAATAATTTCTGAACTTAAAAATCCTAGTGTGGTATTATATTTTGTTGTAAAATATATTATAAATGTTATTTTGTAAATTATAGGGTTTGGGGAGCATTCCTGCTTCAGTTGAAGGAATTTCGTTAACTGAAGAAGATGTTGGGGAGTCTAACAACGAAAGATTTGCTTGCAATTTCAATATTGCTACTGTTGTGGATAGTATGGCTGATTAAGGCAAAATCAACTTTAAGGAAATGAGCATCGAAGAAATAATGAGGTACCATTTTCCTGACCGCGAAATTGCATTTATGTTCTACAATTGGTATGGGTGTTTACACGGATTTGCTGGTAGAAAGAGTAGGGTTGTTAGGAATACTAATGGCCTAATAGTTCAACAAACTTTTCGTTGTCATAGGGACGGTATTATGGATGATAGCTATAGCAAATCCATTAGTAGGAAAAGAGAGCATAAACCTATTAGTAGGTGTGGTTGTAATGCCAAATTCCAAGTCCATATTGATTTTAACAATGATTGTTGGTACATTAAATATTTTGATGATGTCTATAATCATACGTTTTTGAATGGCAAGTATGAGTGATTGTTACTAACACATAGAAAGATGACCGATTATGACAAATATCAAATGAAAACAATGAGAAAATCTTGAATTCCTACGTCACACATCTATGATCATTTTGTTACCCATGTGGTGAGTATGAAAAATCAGGTTATAATAGAAAAGACTTGTACAATGAACAATTTAAACTGAGGGGTAGTAAGAGTCCTGATGATGATAATGCACTTGAATTCCTTAAAGGGATATGCAGTAGGGATGATATGATATTTGGGAAGCATACCGTGAATGTAGATGGAACACTTAAGCATTTGTTTTGGCGTCATGGAGTGAGTAGTATGGATTATTCGTTGTTTGGTGATGTGTTGGCATTTGATGCTACATATCAGAAAATAAAATACAATATGTCGTTAGTGATTTTTTCTGGGGTAAACCATCACAATCAGAGAGTTATTTTTTGTAGTGCAATTGTTGGCGACAAAACATAAGAGATCTTTGTTTGACTTTTGAAATTTTTTGTTCAAGCAATGGATGGGAAATATTTGGTGTTTGTGATAATCGACGATGACTTAGCTATGAGAAACACAATAAGGAGGGTGTTCTCATCATCGGTTGTGTGTGTGGCATCTTATTCACAATGCAACTAGCAACACTAAAATTTGAAATTCATAGAGAAAATTAAGCGTTGTATGTTGGGTGATGTTGATGTTGATGAGTTTGAGCGTAGACGGAAATAGCTTGTATATGAATTTGGTTTGGAGGATAATAGTTGGATGTTAGAGATGTATCAAAAGCGAAAGATGTGGGCTACCGCACACATTTGTGGTAAGTTTTTTTGCTGGTTTTAGGACGATTTCAAGGTGTGAAGGTTTGCACTCTGAGTTTGGAAAATATGTTAGTGTTCTATCCAATTTGCTTGATTTTTTACAAAAAAATTTCCGTTGGCAAATCATCTTAGTTACACCACAGTAAAAAGTAACAATGCTAAGAAGTGTGATAGCTGTCTTCATATCCTTGACGAAAATTGCAAAAACGTGGACATTGAGAAGGTGACCGGCATAATGTTTTCTATCTAGTAATTATGTGATAATTTGTATAAATTTAGAATCAAAAGCATCTAAAAATTCAAATAAGCCAAAATCAATAGTAACACTGAGATTGCTAATGGAATACATGTCTATAATATCATGGATGAAACCAACCCTTTTCCATCTGGTCATCAAGGAAGCAGGGCACACCAATTTCAACCATACATATTGGATACTTGGTAGAAGGAAGTTCCACAATATGAAGATCTTTAGCACTAGTGTTAATAGATTGGCTTGCACATTGATTCTTGTTCACAACATGATGAAAAACAATGCATAATGACAATGAAATAAGTTGAACTCAGAATTGTTAGCATAACTGCCTCATAACTTGTTACACCACTCAAGTTATCATAAAATCCAATACATGCTTTTAGAATTAAGGGCATATCATGTGAGTTTTGATCCATTCTTATCCTAACACATTGCAGCAATTGATTCACAAATTCACAAAGCACCGTAAAATTAGGGTTGACATTACAAGAACTACAAACATGTTTAACACTTGAACTATCATAAGTGGTAAGTGTTCCCACAATGTCAAAGAAGTTGAACTCTAGCCCAATCCCACAATGTTGAAGGCAACCAAAGGCAATAACATCTATTTTTTTATTCAAGAGAAACATCATAGTGCCACTCTACCAGACCTGGAAATCTTATAATATACAAAAGATGCATGAATTTCAATCCCACATAACATGATAGATATTATTAAATGAATAAAAATTGACTCTTAGGCTACAACTGGTAAGCTTAAATAAAATACTCCTACATTAAGAAACACTCTTACATCAAACTTAAATATTATTGAAATAATAAAATACTATAGAAGCACTCCTACATAAGGAAACTTCATTTTGAGGATTGTGAAAGATGTCATAGACCTTGCGTTTTATGCCATATTTTAAAAATCGGCTAGTTCATCAACTCAGCAAAAATACTAAGTCACTGATTCCTTACTCAAATTATCGAGTCATTGATTAAACAGAATGACTAAATCAAAATAAACCAAAAAAATTAATTCTACGATTAGGTAATAAGTAGACATCTTAATTTTTTATTTAATTGAATGAGACTAAATAAAGTAGTTAAGTGTGAAATTTGTTCCAAAATACTCGCATCCATTTAACACTAAAGAGCTACGATTATCTTTAAATATATACATATTAAATTATGCAATTATATAATAGGAAAATTTAGATTCCTTCAAAAAAAATATATAAGAATTTAGATATAATGACGTTTGTATAATTTACAAAATTTTTTTTTTCAGGTCATAGTTAACTTCAGTAGTTTAATTTGCTGCAACTAGTAATCGATAACATAACTAATGTGATTTTAAATACAATACTGTTTAATGATGCACCTTACCCTTTGGCACATATACCACACGTGACTTTGTTTGGTACATTTCCTGCATGCAACTTACATTTTGGCACATATACCACATGCGACTTTGTTTGGTATAATTTGCATAATTCTTCTGTAAACTTTTTAAATTTGTTAGAGATCAAGCATTGATTAAATAAATGCAAATGGAATAAAGGAAAAGAACTGGAGAGATATATCAATAGAAATGAAATACTCTAAATTCATTCGTGAGTTACAGGGGAAATTCTTATAGATACACAGACAAATAATTATTCAGAACAACAGCAATAGACACAACAACACACATTGGACAAGCAAGACACGACATTAAACAACAATTACTCAGAGAACAACAACAACAAATACACATTGGACAAACAAGACACAACCTTAAACAAGACACGTAATCCCCCACCCACATACCACACACTACTCAAAATTTTGTCTTCACCGTCCCAAAGAAAGGATTGAGCCTAGGGTTATCGATCTTGTCCTCCCTTTTCATAAGTATATTATTTCCCTTAATCAAGTCAACGATATCTAAGTAATCTTTTCCCTTCACCCTAACCAATTTTGGTACGCTATGTACCCGTGTCCTTCCTCCTCTGCTTAAATCAACTTCTTCCCAAATTCATCTCTGTCATTTATGATTACTTTGTGGTAGTTTCTTACCATTGCATCATGAC
>Ga0228710_1001295_pt1 | contig 37019 bp, 11 predicted proteins | sample MedpolnodulmetaG_FD_177995 | JGI IMG/M metagenome (GOLD analysis project Ga0228710, IMG submission 177995) | Root nodule microbial communities from Medicago polymorpha collected in Santa Monica, California, United States - pink nodules | ecosystem: Host-associated > Plants > Roots > Nodule...
TAAAAACAATTTTCATTGGTAGTTGATTATAGAGAAAATAAAAAAGAGAGCAAATTGAATGCACTTTGCATTTAATTTTTCTTTGGAAAATATAATTTTTTGAAAAAACATAATTAAATATAATAAAAGTTGGTCTTTTTTACTTATAATTTGGTAAAAAGAAAATGATGTTTTTTTGCTTATAATTTGGAACGAAGGGAGTAGAGTCTAAAAAGAAGTTTTTGTAATCTTTTTCCTTCTTTTTTTTTTTAATACAAATTTAAGATTTTACGTGTTGTACAAGATATATCTTTACTCATGCACCCTAGACTTTGCCTCAAACTATTTGATAACCATGTAAATCAAGTTTAGGATATAATCACTTCATGTGATCTGTCTGCTCACTCTAACATACATATTATTTATAACTGTTGAATCAAAAAAGTGTGTACGAGATATCTTGCTTTGTAAACGTTTGGCAATATAACAAATTATTACTTACACAATTAAATTTTGGCTTAATTACTGTTTTGGCCCCCTAAGCATCCAAATGTTGTGATTTTGGCCCCCTAAAAAATTTAACTCTTTTTGAACCCTCTATGTTTACCCCCTTTTGCAGTTTTAGTCCCCTAACCCAATTTTGAATATTTCAACGCTGATGTGGCACCCACATCACTTAAGTGAGGTGTCACGTGTTATTTTATTTTTTTAAAATTTAAGTGAATTTTTAATTAAAAATATTTTAAAAAGCCAAATTCTTGTAAAAAAAAAACCAAAATAAAAGGAAATGAAAAAGGAAGGCAAACACGCATCTCTTCTTCTTTGTCTGATACAATACACGCGCTCCTCCTTGCCATCATCACCAGCGCCGCCTCTCCTTCTCCCTCTCCGAGTCACCAGCGCCACCACCGCCGACCTCCTCTCTCCCTCTATTTCCGATCGTAGTTCTCCCTTTATTTCCCAAAATTTTCATAAGCAGGAGTCAAGTTATCTTCCAAATTTAAACATAAAATATGATAAAAACCATTAATGGGTGCATTTGTCTCGTGTACCCAATTGACCAATTTCAGTTTTTTCGACAACAATTTTCTCGCTAAACCAAAAATAATCTAACAACACTCTTCTTCTGCAAATAAAAAATGAAGCAATTAAAAGAGAGGGTAAAGGGTTTCATGAATTAGCGAAAATGGTTTCATGGTAGAAATTCAATTGAAAACCTGGATTGAATTCTAGAAGGAGCACAAAAATGCAATGTGAATCATTAAACCCTAAGCATCACCATCGTTCGCTTCTGCGACAGAGATCTCTCGCCAGAGCTTTTATTCGTTTTGCTGTTCATACCTTCTATTTCTTCTGCTTCTTTTTTCGATGGGTATTTGAATTTGTGATATTTGATTTGGGGGTTTTAGTACAAATAAGGATTGATTTGGAGAAGAAGATGAATGATTTTAAGATGAAGATGGGTTTGTTGAGTATCACAATCGTGAAGAAGAAAAAGCAAAGAGTAAATGGTGTGTAGAGAAGAAGAGGGAGATAGATGAACATCGTTTTCTGATTTTATTTTATTTTTTAAATTCAAAAATTATAAATAAAAATATGGCTTTTTAAATTATTTTTAATTAAAAATTTACTTTTTAAAAAATAATAATAATAACACGTGGCACCTCACTTAAGTGATGTGGGTGCCATGTCAGCGTTGAAATAATCAAAATTGGGTTAGGGGCTAAAACCGCAAAAGAAGATAAACATAAATGGCTCAGAAAGAGTTATTATTTTTAGGGGTCAAAATCACAACATTTGGATACTTAGATGGCTAAAACAGTAATTAAGCCTTAAATTTTAAAAATGAAAAGAAGAAAATAAACGAGGTATGGTAGAGTCAAAGGGTTGCTGTGGAAAGGAGCTGAGGTTTGGATACAGCTTTGAGCACCAGAAACCTCAGGTTTGGACTCTCCACTCTTTCCCTTTCCTATCTCCCAATTCAAGTTCGGATATCCGTTAATCCCTCACCAATCTCCGAACCACCGTGAAAATTGGTTCGGAAAAAAAAAATGAGCACTAGGGTTCCGGAACACTACAATCTCAACTCTCCCACTTCCTTCATCGAAAGCCCTCTCCACGTCCTCAACTCCGTCGATACCCGAACCACCGCCCCCTCCATCGACGACATCACCACCGCCGAAGATCACGCCACCACCGTCTGTTTACCACTTCACAGTACAGAAATCGATGAAGATCGCTCCAGTCTCGAAACAAGCGAATCTTCTAGAACCTTCTACGATATCTTAACCATTGACGGTAACATTCTGCAATCTCTACTTCAGTTTGTTCATCAAATGATGTGGTTAATTGATTTTTATTGTTGTTGTTGAATTTGTGAAGTAGATGTTTCGCCGATTGAATCAGCTAGAGCGAGGTTTATGCAAATTGTGATGGATTATTTTATCGATAATCATGTGATTGAAGTGATTGATACGGATGTTGATTATGGCGATCAAGATAAAATGAACAAGAGGAGGACGAGAGAGGTTCGGTATGAAGGAGATCCGAGTTACGCGCTGCCTTTGATGTATGTAGCTAATATGTATGAGTGTTTGGTTAATGAAGTTAATATTAGGCTTGCTTCGCTGAATGGTATTCGCGATAAATCCATTGGTGTTGCTCTTGAAGCTGCTGGTGGTTTGTATAGAAGACTCGCCAAGAAGTTTCCGAAAAAAGGTTTCTATATTCAATGAAGATTAGATTTCACTTGCTTTTAGCTATTTAATGTTTCAATGTTTTTGGTCATATGATGTATTGGTTGTAAATTTATTATCTTTCTATTTTTATATGCTGTTGCTCGACAGGACCGTGTACATATAAGAGAAGAGAATTGGCAACTTCAACTGAGACGAGGACTAGGTTTCCGGAACTAGTTATACAAGAAGAGAAGCGTGTTCGCTTTGTGGTAGTGAATGGATTGAAAATTGTTGAAAGGCCGAATTCTGTGCCTATTGATGATGCTGAGTGGTGAGTTGCGTGTTGTAGTGATTATTTTTTATTTGATCCATGTAGCTGACCCCAATTAGTTTTTTCCTTTTGTTTATTGATATGTTTTCATTTTAGCTGAAGATCTGCTATGGCTGCTTACATACTTAGATTTAATCTGTTAATTATTACCCTAAGCTATATAGGCCTATAGGATGAATTATTTGCAGCCACGGTTTGTCTATTTTCTATATCTCGGTGGATATTAGTTCCTTTTTTTATTACATTTGAATTTTGTGGGTCTTTTTCGTTTGGATTTCTTTGTTTGTAGAGATTGAAAATCAGTACTATGCTGTTTTTACTTTCTTAATTTTTTGCTATATCAGAATGTGAGACCCAAGAAATAGAACTTGTATTTTATCTGTAGATCCATTGTATACCAGCATTTTATGATGTAAATTATTTTTTTTATGAAATTATTGTCAGTTTTAATTGAAATTGTGACAGCTCTCTGACGCTGTGTTTGCCTGTTCCCTTTTATTACATTTTAATGAAGTTTACTTTCTTCTCTAGCTACTAATGTGTGTAATAACATCACAGTTATGATGAGATAGAGGTTGAGCATTTATTTGAAATTTGCAAGGAGTACAGGCTTGGTCTCACTTGCTTTGTTTTTTGTTTTAGGTTTAAAAGATTGACTGGTCGGAATGAAGTGGCAATCTCAGCTAACGATTATAAATTTTACTCTCCAAGACACAAGTATAGGCGTGGTGCATCAATTTCACTTCCAAATATCCCAGATATCCCTGTAAGAATGCTGTTGCTTCATTTTGGAAAATGAAGTGCTGTTTTTAAGATGCTCAATACATAAGCTACTGCAGTTTTGTGTGCAATGTCTAAATTGTGCCGCTACGGAAATATTTTACTAGCACATGTTGGCTATGAATATGAATATAATGTGCTTTGGCAGCTGCTGCTGCACTGTATAATGATTGATATGTCATGATATATATTATACTAAATGGTATAGTAATACTATTTAAAGGTTGCATAAATGGTAATTGCTGCAGTTTCTTGTCCAAACTTTACGATGTTGACTTTTGACTTGTTTTTACAGAGTTATCCTGGTGCAGACAATTCTACGACATTGAATACTACTCAAGGATATCGCTCAGTAAGTAATATAAAGTTAATATATTATTGTTTTTGTTAATTTGTCATCATATGGGATGGATGGTGAATGCTGTTTTTTCACCTCAGTTTGCTTTTCTGGTTTGGACTGCAAAAATGCAGATGAAGTCAATGATTCCATTAAATTTAAGTTAGCTCATATATAGACTTGGTCCTTGTGTGGTGGTTGATGTCACTCCTTGATTATAAAATGAGAAAATAGAATTATAATTAAGCACTTGATGCTCTGTTACTTTTCTCTCTTTCAGCGTTTCTGAAAATTGAGTCTGTTCATCGTATTTGCATGTCTATACCTTGGTTCTGCTACCTGTTGCTTGGTGTGGCTCTTGGGTTTGATATTTTAAGTGTTGCTTCAAAGTTCTAACGATATTTTTATAATGACGTGGTGCTTTATTTCCCAGCCACAAAGTCAGCACCAAGCCCTCGGCAAACATCACATGCAATCACTGGCACATCAACCCCAGTTTCACCCTGGTCTCCAGAACAATCAAACTATGCACCAAAGTCAGCATGCAGGGCCCTATTCTCATAACCATCAAAATGGCCCCCCTTCACACCTATCTGAAATTTCTCATTCTCACCAGCCATCAATATCTCAACAGATGAGTTGCTTACAATCTTTCACAGGTGGCCATGTCGGAGCACGCTTGCACATGATGGTGAGTTTATTGGCTAGATTATGTTTCAATGTTGATGATGGAACTTTTTATAAAACAATGATAATGTTTTTGATATTCAATTTGCATCTATGTTGTTGTGTCATTTCTCTAAGTCTAATTGCATGCTGGGTTAATACTCAGCTTTTTCAACATTTAGACATGACTCTGAAAGCAAATACTTGTTTTGCATTTCTCAGCCCTCAATAGGACTGCTTACTTAATTATAGCAGTGTGATAATGGGCATACAGTGCATGATGAAGCCAATAGATTGAATATTTCTATAATGCTATGTGAAACACTTGACCAAAGTAATTGATTTGAATGATTTTAACTGTTTGATATATCAGAGAACTATTTTATCTTATGCTGAACTGTATGATGCTGCACAGCCACCAAGTCCTGCGAAGTTTTGCGATGAATGTGGGGCTCCCTATTTGAGGGAAACATCAAAGTTTTGCTCCGAATGTGGTTCAAAGAGGTTAGGAATATGACAGATTTGTCCCTCATCATTCTTTTGATCACAGGTGTATTCAAAGTTTTTTACGATATGACTAGTTTTACATAGTATTCTTAGTTTTAAGAAATGTATTTAGGATAAATAGAAAAATAGTGCAGTTTTGACTTGAAATGTTGTAATCTGTGTAAATATTTGTAATTAATCAATCGGGATTGCACGTGTGCCAGCTTTGTCAATACAGAACTTCAAGAAGCTGAAAGCTTGAAGGTATCAAGTTTACATTTTCGGCTCTTTTGCTACGTTACAGACCATATTTTTGCTAATTAACCACATGGATAACAGTGGTGTGTTGTCAACTTGTTTAAGGTATGAAGGAATTATAGATTCAAATTGGAAGAATATGCTATACAGACTAGTAGCTCAAATTCTGTCCAGATTTGGTTTTGGCTCTTTTGACTTCTCGATTCTATTTATGGAAAATGCTAACAAATTTTCATTGTATTAGTAATCAAAAGTGGTAACTTTTGCATAGAAAATTCCGTATTTATAAATTTTACATGTGTTCGACTTGTAATTTCAAGATAAAATTTCTTTATTTAAGTTCCTTAAACAATGTCATTAACATTTGTTAACCTAACTCTTTATTTATTCACTTAAACCGTAATGAATTCAACTTAAAGTCTTAAACATCTCGTCAAAACTTAGTCATTTTTTTTTTGTGCGCACTTTTTCCTGATCCATTTTATTTATTTATTTTTCTGTTGATTGAACCATTCTCTGTTTCTTGGATTTTAAATGGTTGCGATTATTTAGACAGCCGAAAATGCCAGTCTTCGTAAATTTATAGTCACCATGAAAAGCTTAGTGACTAGATTACCGAATGTTTAATGCGATAAACATAAACAATTCAAATAAATGCAGCTCATAGGTCAAGACTAGATTACTGAAAAATATAAAGAATAACATGAATCCGTAGCATATTTTGTTTACGAATGAGTGTTCATTCCTGCAAGTATATTGATGCATTCCAAAATTGAATGATTTTATATCACCCAGTTTATGAGTAAAAAAGAACACCCGTAGTTTATCATAAGTACTAGTTTAATACCAATTCTTGGGATTTTAAGAAATAACTTTATCTAAATTAAATGTGGCAAAATCTTATAAAAAAAATTGTCATTTTTCTCTCATATCTGCACAATCTTGTAAGGAAACAAAATATATCCTACCACCATAATTTCAGCTAAGATCATTCTCACAATTTATTACTATCACCATCATGTCGCAAATATACCCCACCATTACCACACTGAGCTATCGTTATTATCATATCACAGTGTTGTTTGCCTCTTTTTGGAATTAGTGTTGTTTGTCTTTATCATACCCATACTCTTGCCATTGTTATGGTTGCTACCACCACCGCCATATTTAATTAAGTTAACAAGAGATTTGGTGAGTGAGTGATTGATAGAAAGAGAATAAATGGATCAGAATTGTTCTGATATTTACACACATATAAACAAACCCCTTATGAACTGATCTGTTCTTCATGACATCATTATTCATTATGATTGTTCACTTTCTGTCTGCTACTTTTTCCTTTGGATTCCACCTCTCATTAATTTCATGTGGTCTAATTTCGTTTTGGGTTTCATTGCTACGTCCTGCACTTTGGAAATGGTTGTAACTATCTGGAAAAGTGTAGATAGAGATTGAACATGGAGTTTTTATGGGCACAACTTATTTCAGCTAACAAAAATCTATTCAGCTGTTCATGGCGACTTGTCATTTCATATAATTTATAGCGAATCGTGATGTTTCATTGCTGCTTCATAAAAAATTCATAACTATTCTACTAACTACAGAACAGAGTAAAATTGCTTGCAACTCATAACAACTTAAAAAAAATGTCATATATGCAGTGCAGTGCATAGAAAAGCAAAACCAATGACAGAAACACACTCCTCATTAACTTCAAGGTAACAGCGGGTTCCAAATGGAATAGCTACGACATACAGCTCTACAAAACCTAAAACATAATAGGGGGAAATTGTAATAGTTTCAGTGAAACAAGGACCAAGAATTGCATATGTCCCGGTCCTGCTTCCCCCCACCCTCCCCCAAGAAAAGGTAAAAAATCCCACATTCTTTAAAACAAAACATAAACAAGCATCACAACAGTATATATTATGAATAAATGATGATGCTGACAATTGCCAAAATCACAATTACTTCAAAACTTTACATAGTAATGATTATTACATTGTGAAATGTATAGAGAGAAGCACAAAATGATGTGATAGGAAAGGGTATTTTATTAGAAAAAAAATGTGGATAAACCCTAATTGCAAAGATTGAACACCACTTCAGGGGTCTGCACCTATCTATGCCCTTAATCCTCTCTCAAATGACAAGATATTTTCCCTTTCACTCCTGATTATTTTATATACAACATAAACCCATCTGTAACTAAACCTAACTAACTAATATCTCCTCAACTGACACCCCTCTCAATGTTTCCAGCCTTCAAAATAGTTTCACCTTGTCCTCAAAGTGAACTGCTTTGTCATTGATGGGAATAAGGTTCCAATGGACTCCCACTGTCTAATATATTAAAACTTGACAAGTAATCGCCGTCGTCATCATGTAATACAAATTCTCTTGAAACTCCACCTTAGCTGCTTGAATGAAGATTGCATGGAAGAGTCGCATTTTGCTCGCTTTCCGAGAAAACCACAACTTTAGAGCACTCCTTTTCAATGACATCACTGCCGATGATAGCTTTTCCTCCTCAGGTTACCCTAATGGCCCAAAAATACTGATCTGTGTTGATTAGCCACCAATAAGCTTCCTTTCTATCAAATGTTGAATCATCCTAAGTAGAGAAAGTTACTATATAAGGCCTATGTCTAATAGAGACTTGAGATCACTACTAAAGTTGTATGTGTTGACAATATTAAAATTAATAAAATAGAACGAAAGTATCATATACCTTGTATGTCTAATATGTATAAGTGGTAAAAAGCGCATCCACTATGGCTGTATGTCTAATCAGTCCTTGGGTAGGAACTTTAAGCTTGAGGAATTATGTAATACTAGTAAAGAAGTAAACATGCTGTAACAAAAGGAACAAGACTATAAGACAAATTGCATCAGAAATATGACTAAAGAAAAAAGAGAAATCTGTGTATATACACGAACAGTATCCAGTAGTTATACCTATCATTATGAGCTTTGTAATTACAATAACAGCCAAATTGATCCCCGCTCACTAAAGGAAGTCAAGACTTTCAGTTAACAGGGAGGCATCATTTTATGGGTTGTCTTGATGATCACATCAGAAACATGAATATTGAAAGGCACGCCCTAGAAGCTGTAGGATTTACATCAAGAGAAAACAAACGTCTTGAGAATGAGAATGCATCAACTAGAACAGGCAATTGCCATTATATAATGATGCACCAAATTCATTTCAATTAGATTACTCAACTTTGGCAAAAAACTGAAAGAATCCACATTTTGTGCCATAAAGATAAGAGTAGGCCAAACCAAGTATATAAAAACAGGTTTTTCATCTCAAGTGTGTATAGAGGGAACTTTTATGTCCATTGTCTCAGCAACTAGGCCCCTCCTCGTCATATCATTATGAAGTTCCTGAGCTTCATTTGTGTCTCCTAGCTCATAATATTTTTTCAGAAGACAAACACAGAGAATCTGATCAGGAACAACACCGTTTATGAGCATCTCATAAAAAAATGACTTGGCCTGTTGTAATTTACCGCAATGCGACAAACCCCAGACCAATGAAGTATAAGCATGCAGATCAAGTTCCATACCCGATTCAACCATTCTATTTTTCAAACTCAAAGCTTCTTCAGGATTACCATGCTTCAGGTTCCCATCAATCAAAGCAGTATAAACGAACTTATCTGGCCTGATTCCCTTATCCAACATCTCATTGAACAGCTTATTGGCTGCTTCAACACAATCAATTTTATAAAGGCCGTCAATCAGTGCAGTAAAAGTAATAATATTCGGCGGCAAACCAGTTTTAGTCATGCAGTCAAAGTAACTGACAGCCTGTTGAACTAAACCTTTTTTGCATAAACCATCAATCAGTACACCATAGGTTACAGCCGTTGTCTCGATACCAAATTTCTGCATCTCTTGTAATAGATTAACAGCCTCTGTGATTTTTCCAACCTTAAAATATGCATCCATAAGGGATGTGTATATATAACTATTTGTAGTCAAACCATGATTCTTCATCTCACGCATTACTGCCTCGGATTCCTCTATTTTATTTTGGCTACAAAGGCCCCATATTTTGGTTCCATAAAGTGGCGAATCTAGTTTGAAGTTTTTCTTGTTCATTTCTTCTAAAATATCCATGGCTTTCTCCATCATCTTAGCCTTCATATATCCATGAATAAGGGAAGTATAAATTTGCAGATTAAGTGCCACTCCAGCTTCCAACAATGCTCTGAATAGTTCTTCCGCTTCTTTCATTCTACCATCTTCACAAAGTCCATCGAGTAATGCAGTATAGGTAACGATATTTAAGTTAAGACCAGCCTGCAACATCTCATTTGCCAGTTTGAATGCTTCACCCAGATTGCCTATTTTACAATTTGCATCGATCAGAGACGTATATGTAAACTCGTTGGGTTGAAGACCAACACGTATCATGTCAATGAAAAATTTAAACGCTTCCAGCATCATGCCAGCCTTGCAAAATGCGTCTACCATTGTGCTATAAGTAACAACATTTGGCTTCAACCCTCTTTCCTTCATCTCACGCAGATAACAAAAAGCTTGAGGAATTCCTTCAAATTTACAGAAACAGTTGATTAAAGAATTGTATGTAATCACATCTGGTTGACATCCTGCAACTTTCATTTCCTCAAAAACAAAAACTGCTTCGGCCAGTAATCCCACCTTTCCATACCCATCAATGAGAGAATTATAAGTGACTACATCCGGCTTAAGGCCCGTCTGTTTCATCTGTTCAAACAAGCTCCTAGCAGTTTCTAACTCCCCTTCTTTGCTCAAATAACCTATCACTATATTATACGTGAAAACCGAGGGCGAAAGGCCAGCCCCGGCCATCTCATTGAAAAAACTCAAGGACAATTTCCCTTGACCTGATTTTGAAAACTTGTGAAGAAGCTCATTACAGGACCGCACTGTCGGCAGAACCCTGAACTTGTTCATCTTCCAAAAACATTGCCTAGCTTCTTCAAGCATCCCTAACTCAACCAAAACACCAAACAAAGCATCAAACACCCCATAACCCGTCCGACACACATTCCTAGTCAACCACAACATATCAAACCAATCGCAACCCGGAATTTCCCTCCTCAACAAAATCCACTCTTTAATAACACTTTTCGCATCAAAATAAAACATACCACAAAACAAAATATGAACAAGAATACAATAAGATTCAGTAGTGTGGCGAAACCCAGCTTGATTCCCTGCACTATAAAAAAACTTCAATGCAGATTTTGGGTTCCCTTTCAAATTCACCAAAACCTTAGACACCAAAATAGGTGCAAGTGATGAATCTAGCATATGGGACCCACCATCACGCTGCAAGAATCTACGCACTGTCTCTGAAACATTATCATCAATAGAAGGTTTTGAGCTAAAAGGGCATCTAACAACACAAAGAAAACCAGTGAAAAAAATCATGGGTGGACCAAAAATCGAATTTTGAGAAGATGGGGTTGATAGATTGAAGAAAATGGAAAATGGGTTTGGATGAAATTGTGAATTGAAGGAGCTTACTCGAACTCGAACACCAGTGATGTGGAAGAGATTGCGCGCAAAATGCAACATGATTTGATGAAAATAGATTCAATTGGCTTTAGATTCTTCATATTGAGAAAATTGGAATTGGTAATGGCGGCACATTACAAAGTTTGATTCTTGTGATTGAATGAATCATCATGATTCAATGAATGCATGTTGTTAGGGTTTAGGGTTTTCTTTTTTGTTCATCGAGGTTTATAATCTTTTTGTCTCTTTTTCTTTTTTATTTAAAAAAAATAATCAAACAAACCTTTTTTCTTTTTTACCATATTTTCTTTTTATCGTTATTTTTTTATAAAACAAATTCATTTTCTCATTAAAAAAATCATTTTCATTCTCAACATTACTTATTGATCATTTCTATATTATAATTAGTATTAAAACCGGTATTTTTATCCCTAAAAAAAAACAGTATTTTTATTGATAAAAGTAATAGAAGCTGTAAGATATCTTCTTAGAGAAATGAGAGTATAAAAGAAAGAAAAAAACTTAAAAAATCCATTTTTGTAATTTGGTGTTACTATTCTAAAACAACATTTACAAAAGAACAGGGGAAGTACAATTAATATACATTATTATAAATGTAAAAAAGCATGTATATGTTCAATTGTTTCTTCTCGTTATCTCACTAAGTTTTTGATATAAAAAAATATCATTATAAAACACTTTTAGATTTACATTGTACGCAAGTGAAACTGTATTTTAATTATGTTTGTTATTGTTATTAATTCAATAATTGGGAAAAGCTATCTTGAAGCGACTACTTCTCTCTAAAACTTTAAACCTCTCCCTTCTCTCTAAAATTTTTCACAGACTGACTTATCCTTTCTTCTCTTTGTAGATCCAACTCTGTAGACTAGAGATGTGGATCTCTTGAACGGTGGTGTGATGAGCGACGGTCGTCCTCCACACCACCATTTCGCCCTTTCCTTTCTGGAGTTCACCCTCTTCTGTCGTTCATCGCTGCGTTTCTCACCCTTTTCCACTGCATCTTGTTTGTTTCTAACCGTTTCTTGATGTTCTTCACAATCTTTTGGGCTATGTCCGAAAGGTATGGGCTTATTTGTTTATTTGTTAGCCGACGTTGTTTGGGCTTTGTGCGCCGCTGTGAAGCTCACCTGTGTCGCCTCCGATGTTTGTGTTCGCGATGGGTTGTGGTTGTGGGTGTTGTTTTGTTGTCATGTGATGCTTTTGCTATTTGGTTGTTGCAGTTGGGCTCTTTTGTTGTTGTTACGGCGGTTTGCTTTTTTGTTATTGTGTTTTATCGTTTGTACTGTTTGTTATATGTTTGTATTGCTCTGCTTGATCAGTGATTGTGGTGGTTTCAGACCTTAGGTCTTGTTTGCAGTGTTACTTGGTCTATTAACCCGGAAGGGTTTGGTTGATTGAAACCTGTTGTTTTGGTCGTTTGAACTCTTCAAGTCTCTGATGTTCCAGATTTGTTGGATCCGCAGGTTTCAAGGCTTCATGTCTGCCACTACTCGGCTACCGGTTTTTTATTTGTGTTAGTCCTTGTGAGTGTCATCAGAATGTTGATGCTCGAAAGAGCTGAATGCTTGCTGACGTGTTCAGGGAGCTGTTGGCACTTGCATTTTGTTACCGTGTTGGCGGTTAATCCATTCGTCAAATTGAAACCCTATTTTTTCTTTATAGATAGTCACTTTTCATATTTATTTTTTTTAACTTGGTTTCGCGCTTATACGCGGGTTCGCTAGGTTGCACCTGCGATGCGTGAATTTTTGTTAGAACAAATTAGAGTTGGTTCATTTGGCATGATTTATCACGATGTATTTTGGTATGAGTTGTACCTAGGTCAGGTCTAATGTCCCCCGTCACTGTATCACTTTTTTTATTTATAATATATTCATTTTGCCTAAAAAAATATATATTCAATAATTATATGATTCATACAATATCCCCGTGAGCTTAGCTCAGTTGGTAGGGATATTGCATATTATATGCATGGGTCAGGGTTCGAACCCGGGACACCCCACTTCTCCACATTTAAACGTGTGAGCTCTAACCCCTATGCTACTTGCCCAAAAAAAATAAAATATGATTCATACAATAAAATTCATTTTTTAATTGAATTTAATTCATCTAACTCATGCAATATTTAAGACTACACAACCCATACAATTGCAACAAAAAATACAAATCATGGAACTGTGTTCTCATGAATAATCATAAAATGTTTATTTTTTTAATAAAAATTACAAAAGTTTATAACCATACAATAAATTCATTCTCGTGATCATAAAATAATTATGAATTGTATATATTATCATACAGTTTAAATTTTGTAAAAGAAAGTCACACAGTTTAAATGAATTCAATTCATAAATATTTATGTATCAAGCAATCATACAACCATACAATTTATTACACATGAATTGATTAAATATTTCATTGAGATAAAAAAATGATTGTTATAAAATACTGGTCACAATTGATTATGAATCCAAATATTATATTATGACCCCGTTTGGTCCGAGCTTATGAAAAATAGCTTATGTAAATAAATAAACTTTTATTTTAATTTATAAGCTCTCACTAACAACAATTGTATCTTCATAAATGGTTTTTTCATAAACTACCTTAAAAAATTTATAAATAATACATAGAAACTTATTTATTTGCATAAACTATTTTATATAAGCTCTAAAATAAGCTAATCAAAACAGGCCCTGTGTATAGTTATATCTAGATATTCAAATTTTATTTTAAAATTATTTAATTGATTAAATTATATATTTTTTACTATTAGTAAGAGGTTATTTTTAATTAAACACCAAGATACGTTAATCTACGCTTTCATCTCTCACATGTTTAATTTCTTACTAAAAGTAAAAAAAATGTTTTCATTTTTCGTGTTCATTGTCGGATATCAATACCTTTAAACTAACTCTATCCTTTTTATTTCATAACAATAGCATCTATTTATACTCAATCGTTTTTTTGGGGTGTACTCGACCATATTCCTTTAGATATTTCATTGAAGAATCATATTTTCTGACATAGCTCACGACAACCACTCAATACATTACTCTTGGCCGTCATCGAGTTACTATTTTTCTAAGTGATGTTCTTTTTTGTTCAACGTTCAAATCAATATTGTCGTGACTCAGATCAAGGATGTCGTATAGAGGTGTCGATTCTTATTCGTCACATAAAGATATCCTTTTCTAATTGATGTCTTTTTTGGCACCACAATTATAATATTTTCATCAAGAGAAATTTGTTAATATTAGGTGTCTATTCTTATTTTTACTTCACTCAAAAAAATAAAATCTTATTTTCACTTATTGAAATAATTTTCAACCCGTCACAACATATCAATATTTTGTTTGATACTTCATTTATTTGGAAAACTCAAGTTTTTTTTTAACAAAGTTTGTTTTTATTATTTATAAATTTAAACAAAAATTTGTTACTTATAATGATGTTTACATGATGAGTTGAAATTTTATAAATAAATGAATAACAATATTAAGAAAGACGTCTAAAAAAAAAGATGTGTACAATAGAGGTTTTTGCAATTGCTAATATTTTTTCAAACATAACTTGTATTACTGACCACTTAAGTTTTGGTCATTAATCTCACTTTCTCTCGCTAATGAGACTGATTTTAACTTATGTGGGCTCGTGATAATAATTGCAAAATGAAGTGTTAACACAATACCTATTGCCCAGTAAATTAGCAGGTAGGAAAAAGATCATTGGCTCATTTAGCAGCATAACACAACACTAACTACTACAATGAAACTTTTTTCGTGTGAAAAAACTCAAACGAATTCATGTAACTTTTATCGTTTGAAGCTTTGACGGTAATAGCAAAAAAGTGTCTAACTCATATGTGCAACCAGGATCAAAATGTAACACATGTCTTAAAATATTTTGACCATGTATTGTTTAACAAAATGTTCATTAAAATATGTGTACATTAAACACCGTCGTAGAAACTCTCTCTCGCTGCTAAATGCTAATCTTGGACAAGCCTTAGCCTTCTATAAGTAACAAATTAGTAATATACATTCACTTTATTATAAGAGGATGCAAGTATTGTGACTTTCAATAAAAATGTTACTTAAAAAAAATGTTTGTTGATGTGCATCCACTATGTTATAAACCCATTAAAACATTAAACAACAAAAAATACACAACATAGACCTTCTCCTAAACAAAGAGTGTAAATCAACAGTTCTAATATATATATATATATATATATGAGTTTTGCCAGAAGACACCTTTTATGAAGATGTCTTTTAGCAAAGTTATAACTAAAAAGTGGAAATCATATCTTGAGGTGTGAGTTGTTAAAAGACAACTTCATGGGTGACTTATAACAAAACCCTATATATATATATATATATATATATATATATATATATATATTTGCGAATGTTCGTTACAACATTTTATTTTAAAATTGAGTTAGATTAGTTTGTTTGAGTAGTGTTATCAACACTCTCTTTTAAATACTTTCTCTAAAACTCACTTTTTTATTGATTTAAATCATTGTGGATTTACACTTTGGAAATATAACCTACATAAAGTAGTGAGACATACAGTGATTTTATCGAATAAAAGAATGAGTGTTAAAAAGCGTGTTGCTAAGATCCCTCAATTTATTAAACCAATTTAGTTAGATTGCGGGAGTGGGAAAAAAATATTAAGATGCGAGAAGGTTACTTAGAGTAAAAAATAAATAAATTTAAGTCTAAACAATACGATGACTTATATGACCTCGTTAAATGACTTAGAGTTCAATCATTGGCCAGAACCAAGGCCATGATCATTTCTCTTTCTTTTTAACACGAGATTGTAGAAAGTAGAAACGCCCCTACGGTGAAGGCTGAACAACTTCTTCGAAAAGTCGAACACCTTCGTTGGAATTTGAATCCGAAATTTTGAAGTTGTGTATGTCTGTTTTTTTCGATGGACAATTGTGTATACAAGTTGTTTGCAACTTTGTCTACGAACCAAATAAATTTAAGAAATGTTATGCAGTTATTATTTTTATTTTGTATGTGTTTGATTTATATTTTTAAGATAAAATTTCATATAAAAATGATAACTTTTGCATTAAAAGTTATACAATTATTATTTTTATGTGTTCGACATACTATTTCTTATAATAAATTCCTTCTATTTTAATTTTGTAGTACAAAATTGTTTTTCTTTCTTATGATAGAAAGAATGAAATTGGCTTTGATTAATTATTAACGTGACATGCAAGCACACGACAACATGATTAGGGTTATCATCGTCAAAGTTAAGCTCCTTCACTCTATTTTTTTTTGTTAACCCTCTGATTTCTACACCATAAAATCTTAGTAATTTGGAGGTAAGACAAGTAACATCTGATCAAGAATTATTCAATTCAAGATCGAACTCAAATTCTCATGACTAATTCGTCGTTTGATAAAATCCATCAACTACTTAGCTCAATCCCTAGTTGGTTAGTCAAACTCGAGTTTAATCATATTAAACTAACTAAATTTGAAGAGTTTTGCATCACAGACAAGACAAATACTAATAATTAGTGAGAAGTAACAAGAGATTAAAATTACAATTAAATCATAATCATAGAAGTGTGGAAGTGGACCACAAAAGCATCTGATGGGAGCCAAGAGAAGGCAGTACAACAGATGACAGACAACTCCATTGCTGCCTCTCTCTCTCAGTCTCTCTGTTCATTGAAAGTTGAAACATAGAAAGAATACTGTCACCATTGCAACTTAAAGCTTCTTTTTTCAACCCCACACCACACTTAACTTGCTTACAGCTTCTTTCAACACAGAAATCAAGGACAACCCATTATGTAAAGATTGCATTTTCACTTCATCAAGGACAACCCATTTATCAAAAATGGATTATGAAAGGATTCAAAAGCCTCAGGTTCATTTCTATCTATCTCATTTCTTCCAACACCCCCTTTTAGTTTGATTTGAAGTTTTTAACATTTCACTCTTTATTACCAGCTTTCTGTGCTATTTGGAAACTGATATATCAATGTAACAATGTTAAAGTTGTTTACTTTTCTCGACTTTGCTGCAAAGTGTAACACTTCTTTATGATCTGTTCCTTTTTTGAGATTCTTTTATGATTTTGGTTTTTGGTCTTATTTGGAACTTGGGTTTGTAGGGTGGTGGTGGATTTTCACCAGGAAAATTGAGGAGCATGCTTCTTGGTGTGGAGAAGAAAAGGAAACAAGAGGAAGAGCTTGATTCTAATTTTACTCCGAGATCTCGAGATTCAGACATGGATGAATCTGGTATGTTTTTTCATGTGATTTTTGTTCTTGTTTCTTTGAAACTATAATGCTGCTTAGAAATAGTGTATCTTAGATGTTGAGTTCTCTAAATGTATTTTTTGTCAGAGTTTGTTGGTTTCTCCATGACCATTGTGTGATTGCATTGTTTCTTATGATCTACTGATTCTATATTCTTTTCACTGACATATTTTAACCGTTGGTTGAGCCACTTGTTTGAAGAGTTTTAAATTCAAATTTCTTTTGATTTGTATCCTGTTTGGATAAACAACTTAATTAAGTGTTTATAGTATAAGTGCGTATCATATAAGCTATTTCTATAACAACACATAAAATGAGATGAAATTATTTTCATATAAGTTATACATTGTTTTCATAAGCTGTTCTAGAGAGCTTACAAAAAAAAGTTGAAAACAACTTACAGACATATCATAAGTTTTTTTCATAAACTCTTTAAATAGTCTCACTGGTGTTTATGCCAACAGATAAGCTCAAATAAGTCAATCCAAACTGGCCCTACATAACATATGATATTGAAAGGAGTGTCATTTATGGATCTGCCTGTTACTAACTTACCATAATAGAGTGGCTGGTGTTTCCTATTTTGATTTTGGTAAGCTCACATATCTGTTATCTGTTATAGGTGGCAGCAGTTCTGATCATTGTAAATATGTAGATGTTGTGAGTGTCCTTCCTGAATATTCAACCTCTACCGATCAAACCTGTAACATAGAGGCAGATTGTGGTGACCGTTTGGTGAAGGCTAATGCAGTAATGACTTCAAGGAATAGAATCCTCGAAGACCCTTCTTTAGATTACGATTGTGGGTATGATAGTATGATCATGTCCCCATCAATGTTTGAATTTCAAAAGGCTGAGCGTGCCCCACCACGAGTACCCGTGGGACCTTTCTCAAAACCAGCACCATCTAAATGGGACGATGCACAGAAGTGGATAGCAAGTCCCACATCAAACAGGCCAAAGACTGGACAAAGCCAGGGTCAAGGTGGGCATGCAGTTCCGCGTAAGGTTGGTGGTCTTGGAAGCCGGCAAGCTTCAATGAAGGTTGTCGTTGAAGTTCCAGATCAAAAAGAAATTGGTTTAGATGAACCGGATACCAAGCAAATTGATGCAAATCAAACAAAGATGGAAAGTGGCGGACAGAAGTTTGTGAATTGGGATGATGACCCCTATGCAATTGCAGATGCTTATGGTAAACTTATGATTTTGGTTTAGACTACTTTACCGAGCTATCACTTGAACACGCTATCTTTTCCAATTTCAAAATATAAAAAAAATTATTTTCCTGCTATTTTTATGGAAATTGGCTTGGTCTATTTATAATTTCTAACGTGTCCAGTTGATGCAGGCTCTGCAGTCTGCAATGCAGAGGACATAGCTTAAAGATATTAATTAAAATTTTGGTAGATTATGTTAATTTAGTTGGTAACTTATGGCCAAGGGGTTCTTGTATGGGGTTTTCTTAGGTTATTATTTTAAGGATGTTAAGGTTTGTATTTATTTAATTGGGGCTGTTTATTCACAAGTTTGACGAGTCCTGTATGAATGATATAATTAGGTATGAAAAATATCAACTTCCAGGTGTGTGACGCATCTCTTTTTCTAGGAAAAATTTATTGCCCTTCAGTAGTACTGAAAGAATGGGTTCTACTACTTACCGCAATTCATTTTTTTTCAAGTCATTTTTAAAACATGCTCAGAGTGTAATAAAAAGCTAAAATAAAAAGGTAGCTAAGCATTTAACCAAAAATGGAATGGCAGGAATACCCACTTTTTCGGTACCAAAAGCTGGCATATAATTTTATCCAGTGCAATGTCTGAGAATTATAGGTGTGGTACTGAGATGCCAAGGTGTCTCCAGTCTTCTTTTATCTTCTGTTGGTAGTTTTATTAATTTTATCAACAACATCTATTCAATTTTTTTGATAGGAAGTGTTAAAGGATGGCAATTATAATAGGATCAATTAGTTAGTTAGGAATTACTTAGGAGGCTAGTCTCTATAAATAATCCATTTGTATCCTTCATTTCACATCTTTTCAATATGATTCCCTATGAGTTTTACTCTCAATTTCCCAGCTCTAAAGGTATAGTTTCTCCTTGATTTCCTCTTCCTTGTCTGATTCCTAATATGATATAAGAGCGATACCTTCCACTGCTATGTCGGCCTTGCCAGAGACATCTGGCACCTTTCGCTGTCTCGCATAGAGACCTTTTTACGGTTATTTGATCTAGCATCATTCCTCGTGATTTACTCCATTATTTGTCATCCAAGGATTCTGCTAGTGTGTGTCTTAGACCTTTGGCTTCTTGAATTAGACTTTCCGTGCACATTCACCAATGGTTAACCATAATTATGCTGATTTCTTCATAGTTTTGCTCAAATCTTGTTTTTTATGAAAAGAAATTATGTTTTAAAAAACTTTCATTCTAAGGCCTAACAGCGAAGTCATTTGAGTGGGCACATTAGATTTACTTAGGACAATTACTTACTTTTCTGTTGACTGGATTTGTAAGTCTTAAGTCATATAATAAGTAGTTCGAGACTTGGGAGACATGGATGTGAAATTAACTAATGATATCCTATGATTAGAAGTTGCTAAAACTATGGAAATAATTGCATTTGAAGCAGTTAAATAAACGGAGTAGTTTAATTTAGTAATTATAGTACTTGTGACCGACTCTCACTGATTCTTCTTTGTTCTACTGTTTTCTTTTGGCTGTTTGATATCAGCGGTTAGTCTCAGCCAGCATAATTCATCTATTGCTGCCCAGACTGCAGCAACCTTTGTTCCTCCCCCATCAACAGCTCGATCTGTGTCAATGAGAGATATGGGAACAGAAATGACACCTATTGCTAGCCAAGAGCCATCAAGAACAGGTACACCAGTAGGGGCAACAACACCAATGCGTAGCCCTAATTCTTCCAGGCCTTCTACTCCCACTAGAGCCGCCCCTTCAATTTTTACCGATCCATGTAACGATAATCTGAATCTTAACAAGAACGAGTTGTCTGAAAAGGAGCTACAAATGAAAACCAGGCGAGAAATAATGGTCCTTGGGACACAACTAGGTAAAATGAACATTGCCGCCTGGGCTAGCAAAGAAGAAGAGGATAACGATGCATCCACTTCACTTAAAACAAAAAATGCTGAACGACCAGCTAAGAGTGTCGTTGAAGCACGCGCAGCAGCATGGGAGGAGGCTGAGAAGGCCAAATATATGGCCAGGTAAGTTTACTCTAATTATGAATGTTTTCACTATCAGTTGAATATGAGCTATCTGAAGAGCAGTTACGCACAGGATATACCTTGGTTTATAAAATAAAATAGGAGCTATACTGAGAAGTTACAAATAAGAATGTTTTAATGCTCTAAACTGCAAGGAAGCACTTAAGTGCACTAAATTATTTGATCTATATCGATTATAGATGAAAATTAAAATATTATCATTCTTGTGAGTTGTGAGTGAGTACATAATACACCTCTAGAAGATTGTCATTCTTTCTTACCTAACTCCTTTAATCTTATTGTTGTCATTCTTCTAATAGGGATATGGTGTTAATTATGCAGATTTAGGCGCGATGAGATGAAGATTCAGGCATGGGAAAATCATCAGAAAGCAAAAACAGAAGCCAAGATGAGAAAAATTGAGGTGTGCATTGTCTGCTTAAATACTATTTTTGTTGTTTCTAATGTGGCATTTTGCTAACACATGTTAAGAATACAAGAGTAAATAATTTATATGATATGGATATGGCTATATAGTTAAAGTTTCAACACTACTTTGAGTTTATTTAGTTTCTCATATTATTCTGTTATTCACCTAGTACCCTTTTTTATCCCTCTACACCTAAAAGGCAAACCATATTAATGCAACTTCCACATTAAATTGGTAATTGTGTTTATTAAAGGATAAAGGTTATCTATCTTAACTCAAGCTCATGAGAGCTTGTGTAGACTCACCAACGTCCAACGGTGTATTGAACACTTGTAACTGCCCTAACTGTTTCTGTTTATCTTGTAACTAATTGACTGAAATGTGTCACTGTCCATCATTCAATCACTCTTAACTGGCTAGTGCAGGTCAAAAGGCAATCTATAAATAGATATGAAAGATCACAAACTGTGATTTGAAGAATTTTTTTTCTTTTTTCCTGGTGTGCTACTGTGGAGATTTGAAGAAATTCAGTAGTTTTAAATTTCAAATCATTGGTTCCTGGCATGAAATACACGATCAAATGTTTAGGAGTTTAAACCTTGCTGATTTAATGTTTCTAAACCCAAAGATTCATCCTTGACATGATGCTCACATTTTTACAGGAGCTGGTTTCTTGACCAGTACCTTCAATAGAAATTCAAGATGTCGGTGTTGAAAATTAACGATGCAATGCTGTTTTGTACTAGATTTAAAATTTTGTATAAAAAACAATAATTACTTGATCACAATAGAATTTGGTGATCATACACCTACAATATAAACTAGTTTTACATGTCCAATTGTATTTTACCATGATAGGTGTTTGTGAGTGTTTAAAGAAATAATATTATGTAGTAAGATGACGAAATACGATTGAACATTTGTATAAACCTTGTTTATAGTGATGATACATAGCTATTAAACTCGTGAAAATAATACTTATATCACCTCCTCCCCCAACAAAAAAATGCCAACAATAATGATAATACGTTGGTTGCAGGTAGAGGTTGAAAGAATACGGAGTAAGTCGCATGATAAGCTGATGAACAAATTAGCAGCTGCAAGGCACAAGGCTGAGGAAAAGCGAGCAGCAGCAGAAGCAAATAGAAACAATCAAGCTGCTAAAACCGAGGAGCAAGCAGAATATATCAGAAGAACTGGTCATGTACCTTCCTCATATTTTACATTTTCTTGCTGCACTTGGTGCTCTTAAAGCGAGCATTCCTTGTTTCTTGTTAATGTTTTGTTTTTCTATAGGTGTTCATGCCTTTTGCTGCCTACGTCCAAGCATGTTCAATATGCTTCTTGTATTTTCTTCATGGTCGAAAATGATATATTTTCTGCATAAGAAATTGTCAGTTAGAAGAGTTGCTATTTGTCCAGTTTTTGTTTCTTTGATATTTATTCCTACAAAATCATAAATAGAAGTCTAGTGTTTCATTTTTAAAAAATGCCAAACAATTTATTTAAAGTACAAGGTGTGCTGGAATAAACAAGAAGTACAGTGGATAGTACACAAGCAATTAAAACATAAGCCAACTAAGGCAAGCCTATAAATGCTCAAGCACCATCTAGACGTGCTGTGACATTTAAAGTTAAACAACAATGACACCTAAAGACCCAACTCCCAAGTGGTTTATTACGCCACTGATTTAAAGTGTAATCAAAACTAAACCTCCACGCAAACAACGAGACCTTTAGCGGAACCAGCTTATTCCAGATGACTGCACAAAAAGGAGAAGTATTGCAATCCCTATTCTTCATCATTGCACTATATGCATATCGTCTAACCTTCACTATGAGCATTACTCCATACCCATTTATCAATGACATTAACATGCAATGAACATTATCCAATAAAGAAAAGTATTCCACCACCAACTTCTCTTCCGGCGAAAAAGATCTCTCCTCCACACTACTCATGGCCGCCACCCCCCTCCCATACATATCTTTCAGGAAACATGTTTATCTGAAACTAAACTGAACCTACTATAACACATTTAATCATGTGTTTGAATGCCATTAACCAAGAGTTCCGTGGTTTCAAATATACACATATATTTACCGACCATTCAAATTGTATCCAAATATGCGTCATTTAAAAATGTTCAAAATAGATCCATTCACCACACAATAACAAACACATTTGAGCATTTCAAACAAATTTTAAAAAATGATAAAAAATTAGAAAGATGTGTGTATTGTCGTTATCATAAATGGAAAATGATAAATTAAGAGTGATAAAGATCTTAATTAGAATGTACAATTTAAAAAATGTTATTAAAATTACGTTGAAAACTATAAGTGACTTTCTTTTTGAGTTCAAATATACACTTTTTTTTTTTAGGGAAGTTCAATTATTGAACAAGTTTATGATCAGATACAACATGTTTGATTTACTGAAATTAAAGTTCAGGCCATAGGAATACCTGGATCCATGACAAAAGAGTTTTCCGGCAGCAGTGATCTGGAAACAAAGGAAAAGTCAGCGGCGGCTGGTTTGGTTCTTCCTCAACTGGTACCTTGATGCCCGCTTCAGATGGGGAGAAGAGTGGTTTTGCAATTGTACGCATATTGGGGACCATAGCCTCTTTATATTGGATGACCATTAGGGTTTCCCATTATTCCGTTAATGGACCATCCAGAGGTCCACCCAATCCAAGCCCATATCACTTAATTAATTAATTATTATTTTAATAGAAACCTACTAAGCCTTTTCCATATCACTAATCAATTAAGGCCCCCTAAAGATAAATAGCTAATATAATTAAAATAGATATATATGCACACATAATAATTATTGGAATATTATAATTAAATAAATTATAACTAAATATTCCAACATAATAATGTTTAAATTTGCGGTTAAATGTATTGAGTGGATGTTCAATGATTGGAATGTATTGTTCTATTCATTAAGCAATATCCATTGAACATAATTAACAATATATTTGAAATGTGTTAACGTATCTAAGTAGTTCTCCATCATGTAACCAAAAAAAAAAAGTAGTTCTCCATCATTTTGATGTTAATTTTGAGTCAAAATATCATTGCTCATTGAGTGAAAAAATTGTTTTATATAGTTTCTATTTTATTTTTGTTTAAAAAACTAAACAAGTGAGCAATGCAAAATGAACGTGGCAAAAGGTATCGTGCGAATCGTTCTGGTGCCATACTCATAGCATCGTTGTTACATTAATTCCATCAATTTATTTCCATCACATTAACATTTACTCTTTCTGCGGTGGCTCCCTCCTTACTTCTCTTCTCAAATAGAGATTTGGATCGGTTTTGGTCTTTAAGGCCAAATATATGCCAATGTAAGTTTACTCTAATTATTACTAATGCTATATTTTTATTGGAACAAATAGATTAATGATGAGTATCACACACATTCAAGGGAGATGTGGATAATTTCATGTTAACGTGCGCCACAATCTATCAAATGTCTTACATCTCTACCAACTAAATTCCAAACAGGAGACTGATTATTATTAGGAATGTTATCACTACGCGGTATCAATTAATCTTTTTGTTTCTTAATCTCTATAAGATTGTTAACTCAATATATAAAAAAAAACAATTAATATAATTATTGTGAGTTGTTCTAGAAGATTGTTAACTCCTTTAACCTTGTTGTCATTCTTGTAATAATTGGGACATACTATGCAGCAGATTTAAGCTATGCGGCAAATTTAAGAGCGATGAGGTGAAAATTCAGGAAAGGGAAAAATGTAAGATAGCAAAAGCAGAATCAAAGATGAAAAAATTGAGGGGTATGTGCATTCTTTTGTTTGTTAAAATTAAACCACAAATGATGAAAGTTTCTTCTTCTCCTTCTTTCCTAAAAGAAAAAAATCTAAATTGGCACGTTGTAGATAGAGATTGAAAGACTACGGAAGTCACATGATGATGTGAAGAATGAAATAGCAGCTACAAGGCACAAGGCTGAGAAAATGCGAGCAGCCGCGGCCGCAAAAAGCCAATAGAAATAATCAAGTTAAGGAGGTCGTTGGCGAGGCAGTTGCCGGTGCTGTTGAAGAGCAAGCCGGACATTTTTCAACTAAAGCAAATAGGTCTCGAAAAAGACATTTACCTTCTGATTTTATTTAGCACACCATTGACGGGTTCATCTCTCTTATTTTAATGGGATAGTTGTTCAAATTGACCCTGTAATGTACATTATGTCTGAAAAATGACCCTGTAAAATACAAAACATATATTCTAGCATTGTAACTTGAATTTCTTCTTATTTTTTAGCACCTTATAATATACGCGTAGTCTTACAATGTGACCTACAAGTTGAGTTTTTTCACTATTTTTTTTCATACATGTTTAACACGTTAATATATAGCTTTACACAAAAAATTAAATTTCTTCGACCAGAGATAAATTAATTATGAATTTTTATTCCCTCATAATTACGAATTTCTTAAACAATTTTTAATAATTTTGTATCTCGTTTAAAAACTACAACATTTCATTGTGAAGGTTCTTATCATCTTCTAGTCATGCCTACAAAATTAGGGAACTAAATTTTACTTGTAAGTATTGCTTACGCGGAACAAAATTTCAATTTTGCACGTTTTGGTTGAAAAACCAAAATAAATTTAAACGACTTCGAAATGCTATGAAACTTTATAGATTCCTTTTTATGTATTTTTATAGATGTCTTTGCAAATAATGAGTTCAAAATTCGATTTATAGGTCGAGATTTCCGTTGTTTTGTTTTTTGACACTTAAAAAATTCATAATTAATTTGTCGTTTGTCGAAAATTTATAACTTTTTTGTGTAAAGCCATGTTTTAACGTTCTTAAGTCGCCTTGAAGAAATCATGAAAAAATTCAATCTCTTGGTTTCTGTTTTGGACTTCGCGTATATTACAGGGTTATAAATAATAAAAATCTCGAATTACATGATCAGAATACATGTTATTTAATTACATGGTCAATTTCCAAACTTCACTTATATTACACGATCAATTTCAATTAATAACCCTATTTTAAATTGTACTTTTGTTGACAAAATGAGAAACCTCTTTTATTTTAATTTATGACTGTTTATATATTATTTCACATGTGAATTTACGACAAATTTTTTTTCCAAACTCCATAAATTTCATGGCTCCGCACTAGGTAGTATTACATCAGATCACTGTACCTAATTTAATATTTAATTGATTGTTATTACAATAAAATCAGATGAGTTTGTTGTGGTAAAAAAAATCTTATTAAAAGTTACTAAGGTAGTAAAACCTAAACCCAAAACCAAATGAAGAAAGCCTTAAAGCTTGAGCCTATATGGCTATATGCTATGGTGTTGTAATATTTTTTTTGTTTCGTTATACCGTTAGAGAGAGAAGATGATGATAACAAGTGAGTCAACAGAAATAGGACAGGTGTCCAACAAAATTTTGTTAAGATCTTCTTTCATTCAAATCGAACCATTAAAAGTACACACAAACACAAAGACATATGAATCATATAAATCTTACAATTTCGACAAAAATCACAAAAATAAAACCAAACCACGCTTACTTGTTTTACCTTAAAGCCCATCATCATCACATTCTCTTACTCTCTCTCTAACAAATAATAAAACTCTCTCTCTCTCTCCTCTACTCTCTCTCTCTCTCTCTACCCAATTTCTGTGGCGGCTCTCTCTCTATCTCTACTTCTTCTCCTCTTCTCAGATTGAGATTTGGATCCATCGATCTCTTATTCTGGGTTGGGTTGTTCGCCATGGTTGCCCAACAGCCACAACTTCAGATTCAGACTCAGCAACCAACACCTTCTCCTCAAGATGAAGCCTTGAAAAGGAACACCGATTGTGTCTACTTTCTTGCTTCTCCTTTGACATGCAAAAAGGTTCTTTTCTTCTTCTACCTTTTTCTAAAAAGCCCTTTTATTGTTCTTTATCAATTATTCTTTTAGGGTTTCAGATTCGTGTTTTCTCTAATTAGTTTTGGTTATTCTATCTTTTGATTATTGATTTGAAATAAAAATTCAATTTTGATTAATGGGGTTTGGTTTTCTTTGATTAAAGTTTGTGTTTTCAATTCCCTATAATTGTTGAATTGTAGATAATTACATATCTGTGAATTTTTGATGGATTGCGTTTCTTGGTATCTTGATTAATTGATCATCTTGTTATTTGATTGGATCTCTCTGACTGCTTTTTTGCCTCTCTTTTTGATCCTTCCTTTTGTATTTAACATAGTGGGTGAATGGAATTAGGATTAACAAGGCTCTCTTGAACCCTAATTTTGATTGTTAGGACCATAATTTTTATTATTTAATTAGATTAGATCAATTGCATAAATTCAGCCACAAAAGTGTAAGCTGATGTCAATTGAGCATTTGAAATTTTGAAAGCATGTGTATAGTGTAGTGAATAGCCTTTCATTAAGGTTAGAGTATTATGGATACTTTATGTAAGGTTTATACATAAGCGTTTATCATGCTAACGCTTGTGCTATAAGCTGCAAATAAGCTATTTATCCAAACAGGGCCCTATTATTATTAAAATAAAAAGTGTGAAAAAGTTTGTAGCTAGAGTATTTGAGTCTTGATTATAGGTTAGCCTGTTTAGTGTTTGTTAGCAGTTTATTTTTTTTGAGTAATCCTAGAAATTGTTTTTCTTAACTAGATTTTAAAATTTTACTTGAAATAACTACTTTTTATTTTATAGATTCATTCTAATACATGCTGCTTTTACTTTTGTGGCTGTGTGAATCATGTGGCAATGATTAGTTTTTGCTGAACAATAATGTGCATCTGTTATTAAGAATATAAGGTTATTTCGTTATTGAAAGCTGATACATCATTTGATTTCGTTGCTGACGTCATTTTGATTTGTTCTCTTCTTTATTGAAACAGGGAAACGAATGTGAGTACCGCCATAGTGAGTATGCTCGAGTCAATCCTAGAGATTGTTGGTATTGGTTGAATGGTAACTGCTTGAATCCCAAGTGTTCATTCCGTCATCCGGTGAGTTTCTTTACCAGCACGAGTTTTCTGTACTTTTTTTTTATCGAGTTATGAGCTAATATCTGCCATTTTCTCCTATCTTTTGACTTGTCTGTATGGATTTTACTAATAGCATTTTGTTTTTACATGCAGCCTCTTGATGGGTTGTTAGGAACACCACCCGCAACTGCTGCTGCTGCTGGACCATCTGTCCCCGCGCCACAGATTGCGGCAACATCTGCAACCCATGCACCACCTTATAATGCTAGTAAACAAGCTGTGCCTTGCATTTTCTTTCAAAAGGGGTTTTGCTTAAAAGGTGACAGATGTGCTTTCCTGCATGGACCAAACCCTACCAATGGCAGTAAAATACCTACACAGGGGTCAGTGACAATGACCAACCAAGGAGCTGAGAATCCAAGTTTTAAGAAACCTTTTGGCGGCATTGAAAAACATGCACAAGAAAGGAAAACTTCCCAAGCAAATGTTGCAGGTGTTGAAGCTAAACCTGTCCAAAAATCTGAGACTGCTCCACAGAAAAATATGTTTAAGTTGGTGAAGCATGTACCGCCACCACCTGCAGGGTTTGATAATGAGGCTTCGCGATTTAAGACAACTAGTTCTCCACCGCCAACCAATGGGCCTAATGCCCGGTCTAATCGTGTGCATCAACCTCGTTTGCCAGATGATCACAGTTTCCATAGTGGTAAGGACAATGACGAGTTTCTCAGAGAGTCGTCTCCTGGGTTTGATGTTCTTGTAGCTGACGAACTTAGAAATTCTGATTACTATCATGGGGAAGATGAATTTGGTAAAACAAGAGGTCAAGATGAAAGAGGCCCAGACTCTTTGAATGAATACGATGTAGGGCATTCTGCTGATTATAGTTTAGCTGCTGATATTGATAGAGATAGATTTCGTGTGCCCCAAGGTTATGACTCATATGATCACATGCAAGAGCCATATGGCTGGGAACCTAGAAAGGGATCAGCCCAAATAGAAAGAAGGACTCATCACAGATCTCGTAGTCCTGACAGTGTTGAGGTCTCAGATCTCCGACATCGTTTATCCAAGCGCAGGAAGGGAAACGGCTTAAAATCTGTCATCGCTCATGATGAGGAGCAAAGTCATCGATTTTCTCGGAAGGATTCACACCAGTTACCTTCAAATGAGAGATCCGTCAATAATCGTTTCCGAGGCAGAATAAATCTTCCACCAAATGGTGGTGACAGTCACCTGGAGAGGGACTTAGACAGAGGAAGAACCAGCAGTCACCTAGAGAGGGACTTGGACAGAGGAAGAATCAGTGGCCGGTTGTCATCTGGAAGGCTGCAATCACCTCATGAGGGAAGGATCCAGGATAGATTAAGAGGAAGGTTGCCAGATGATGAGAGGAGAAACTTCAGCAGTCGATCAAATGAGGACCGAAGTGGGTTCTCTGCGCCAAAAAGTCTTGCTGAACTTAAGTATGGGAGGAACGCTGAGAATAATGACCAACAATCATTTGGAAAGAGGAAAAGCTTAAGGGATCACCAACAATATGAAGATGATGTACCATTTGAAGGTCCAAAACCACTTAGTGAAATTCTGAAGGAGAAGAAAGGAGTTGGAGCTGGTGCAGGCTCCTCCCACAGTAGCAAACATGATGACAATAAGAATGAAGGAATTACCGAAAACGGAACATTGTCAGAGAGCAAGGAAGAAGAGTCCAAGATTCAGGCTGCTGATGGAGTTGAGAATACTGATGTAACTCACGGTCAATCGTCTGAGGAAGGAATGATATACGATGAAGCTGCCGAAGATCAGGAGTATGAAGGTGAAGGAGACTATGAATATGAGCAAGGTGATGAGGAGTATGAGTATGAACAAGTTGAGGGTGAAAATCAAGAGCAAGAATATATGGAAGATGAAGATGGGGATGACTTTGCCAAGAAGATTGGTGTTGTTCTTTCATAATTTTTATGGAGAAGCTCATAAACATATTTTGCTATTGATAATGATCTGATGAGACCTTATTTCGGCTCTTTAACTTGGCAGCATTTTTCTGCATGTAGACCTCAAGTGGGGTATATCTGTCAATTTTTATTTTCTTGTATTGATTTTTACAGTGTTTTTATCTGATTGAGTGGATATTTTTATGTAAGAAGAAGTGGGGCATTTTGCTGTACTCTCATGCAGAGTGCAAGCCTGTAACGTTAGAGAGTTAATAATATTTGCAGTTACAATACACTTTTTTCCTTTAGTTGGTATGATGGAAGCTTTGTTAGTTCAATTTCAGTTAGTCCTATAAACATCATTTTAACTCAACTTACTTTATTGTTTTGACATATAACTTCTTAATTACTTAAGCCTTTAAGATTCCCATTGTAGCAGTTGGGATTTGGTGCTTTGATAGATTGATGGTTCAAGCGAGTTACGTATTTTAATTTCACTTATGATGACTTTAAAAGTGAATTGACATTGAGCCATGCTATCATGGGACTACAAGCCAATTAAATGCTTCTTCGTTTTGTTATTCTCGCTTGTTCGTCATACCTTTCGTAATATCCAGCATTATCCATTTACATATCACATACCTTTCGTAATACCGTCTAATTTAAAGGATTCAATTATATCATCTACTTGTAGGGTGTTCCATTTGAAGACTAGTCTATTGAAATTAACAAATAGAGGAATCAAACTTAACACGTTGAAAGAAACACACACTTCAACATATCAAAATAACATTGTCAGGCCTTTCAAGTGGGTTAAAAATACCATTGTATTATTATCAACATTTTTTTAAATTAGATAATAAAATTTGACCATGAAGCCATAAAGAAATTAATACGATATTTATACTAGACACATACAATGTCAAATTCGTGTGTTCCTAATGTTTGTGTTCTCTTCTAAAAAAATTGTTTGTGTGTTTTAAAATCATTATCGTTAATCCTCTAAGCATAACTCAGTTAGTAGTTGCAAGTACAATATTATGCATGGATCAGTTTGAACCCAAAACTCCTCAACTCTCTGCATTTAAAATTTGTGGCCCCTAACCACTAGGACTTTATAAAAAAAAATAAAATTATTGCTAAAAGGAAAATACGGTCTTTTTTACGAAGTTGGCATGTTTCAGGTTCCTAATGTTTTGTAGAGGCACACACCCGTTTAAGGTTATCATTAGTTCCATAACTTTTGTCTTGTGGCTTGTAAGTAAGAGGAGTTTAGTTCCTTGTTATGGGATTGAATAGTTGGTTAGGTCAATTGGTTTGAGTTAAGAGATAAGAAGTTAGAGGTCTTAGGTTCAAATTCGGACAAAGAAGAAAAACTGATTTAACAACTAATTATTAACATTTGTCATTAAAAATAAGTTTCTTGTTATAGGATAAGAGGGATTAATTCACATTGTTCATTCTAAGGACTACAAAGCGTATGTTTGGATCTGCTTCGTATTTTCACCGTCATATGTCTACGTGATATCCGAGGCAAAGTTGCCGTGATTTTAGAAGCTAGAAAACATAGCTTACACACTGTCGTAGTTTTCACGGACTGTTGTACATCCAAACATACACAAATTTAAATGCAATACATAGTTCCTATACTTTTTCCGTCTCATAAAGTGTCACATTTGCATATTTTCTTGCTTCAAAATTATTGTCTTTGTTATGTCACTTTATTTCGTAACCCAAACATAACACAGTTCACATGGTATGGTATGGTCAATGATTCAAACCTACCATCTTTCACCGAAGGAAGTCAAACCAAACATTCAAATACTGTCTGTCCGATATTTGATACTAATACAAGTTGAAACTGGAATGATATGCTAAAGAAGACAATTCACAACACAGAGCCCTTCATCAAACTAGGGCCTCAAGATTCGTCATCCAAGAAGCATCCATGCTTTTGATTGATGGCATCATCAAATTCAATCAAATAGTCCCCAGGTATGAATTCTTTGATCTTCCAAGGTTCTAGCTATAGTGTGTTCTGCATTTTGAATACTTTTGTTTTCTATGGTATGTTAATAATCTTCTTCATGCCACGTCATAAACTTGGTTTGTCATGAGGGTGGAACATAACTTGAAAAACATAGACACTGAGAACTTAGAGTTAAGGGTAACCCAGAAACAAGGCTAAAGAAGAGTGAACTTTCTAGAAAGGAAAGAAAATTTCACTACGCTTTGTCAACATAAACTTTAGGTATAATCAGCCTCAACCATGAAATTTGAGAAACTAGCACAGAATATCAGAAAAAAATTGAAATTCAAGGTTACGCTTATGTCAAAAGGAAAATTTAAGCTTCACAAAAAAACAAAAAAAAAGTAGGGGTACACAGTAATTGAATGAAATATTTAGATCGTGGCTGAAAAGTAACAGTACATTCCACCCAACTGTAACAGTTACAGTAATTAAAACTTCAAAACTATTTTACAAATATATCAGTATCAGAGTCCTCTCCCAAAAAAGTTTGCTCAATGTGTTGAATTGCTGAACATGAAAAGGCACCGACATTTTCCCATAGACAATGCAAGTATATATCTTCTTTTTTTTTTGTGCAAGTATATATCTTATTATACAGAACATAGCCCAACACGTTTGACAATCCATATAATATGCCACGTTTCATAATCTACAAACCTTAAGGAGAACTTTAAATCCAAGATATTAGCTTTCTCACTCGACATACAAAATACGGACTTCTCTGTCCTCTAGAAATCATCCTTGGAGTGCAGAAACATCCAAGAAACATGTAACCTCTAATGATGCCTCATGACTAAGTTTTCGCCATAATCTTTTCAGCGAATTGGGTGATACTGTGTGATACCTCGCTTAGGCGGTAGCTTCCTCAAAATGAAAAGGACCAAAGAAGAAGGCAATATTTCCACCAACTGCAGCAAAAATGTAAGAAAGTTACGAAGAATCGTAGTTGAGAGACCATGGCACCATGAACAAACACCCTTTTTACTTACACTTTACACCAAATGTTAATAACCAAGTAAAATAATTTTATAACCGTCGGAGAAATTACAATTATTAATACCTCAGAGCAGCAATTAATTTTCTTTTTATATGGACAATAAAACACCAATTAACCATTTCCCAAGAGAAAATTTCTCAGGTCGGAATGTTGCTAAAGATAGATCCCTAACAATATTAGTTGGAAGAATTTGAAACAACAATGACTTGATTATCTGACTTTACAAATTCACTGGCTACTAAGGTTTCATGTGAAAACAATCTTACCAAGAATCCAAGACTAGCTTCAAATCGCACGCCAGAAAGAATTAATTTAGATAGGTTAATAAAACTAACACATAATTTAGTGGTTAAAGAAAAAATTAAGGCAGGGGAATGTCAGCTTTCAACAGTGGGTTCAAAACACCATTAACCTTATGAGCCCAAATGGAATGTTACAAGGAATCTAATAAACAAACTCACCAGGTAATATATAAGGTTTAGAATGGGATGGTTCAAGACATCAAGGTCAGCCGCTTTATCAAATGCATTAAAGCACATCTGAGTAAAATATGATCAAACTCAGTTTAAAAACCAAGCAACAAGAATCATAGAGAGTTAAAGAAAAAAACCACTAACCATAACACATCTGATAAGGAAGCATGAAAAACATATGGTAGTCACATAGCCAACCTGCATTAGAAAGAGCAGGTAAATACTCAGGGAAAAGGAAAGGAGAGAGGGATGAACGGACCCTTTAAGATATGCAATCAAACATAATTCCATGTAAAATTGAGTACCTCTTGTAGCTTCTTGCGACGACCTTTAGATTCAACAGGAAAGCGTTGTAGCATCAAGAATAATCTGTCATAGATCACGCACAGAAAAGGTACAGTGGGTATGGTAATCAAAGGATACTGAAGTATATGCCTAACGCAAGTAAACTTATATCATTTAAAATTTAGTATTAGAAATATTCTGTGCAGAGCCTAAATGGAACGTTACAAGCAACTATTTACATTGAATGAAGAGTCCACATCAACAATTACTGCTTTTGGAGTTACATTTTAGCTGGTATAAAGAATTATGACAGTAGTATATATGCTTCATGAAAGACAGTGACCATAGACAAAATATTTATACATAGTGACCATGTTTTTGCAATAACGGAATTTCACAATTTCAGAAAACCAGCATAGGTTTCAAGAACTCAGATTGCTTCTATATATGCTAATCTGTTATTTTTATTTTATTTTTCATTTTTTCACTTCAGACAAGGCAAATTCATAAGTCACTGTTATTTTGTAACCCAGGTGCATTAATTCCATTGAATATTCCAAAGTCCAAACACCATCAAATGCAGTTGAAATTTATAAAGACAATTACCTCCCACCATAGAGTAGAAAGCCAAGGGCTGCAAACAAAGAGACCCCTACATACATGCATAGGAAAACCTGATTAATGTTATGATCATTCAGATCTGATAGTTGACCCCTGGTCCAAACACACAAAATGAAACAAAAACAGAAACAGACAAACCTGCAAAGAACATCTTTGATAAAATCACCAGCATGCTGACAGGTTTCCACCATAATATCAACCACAAAGCAATCTGAAACATTTTAAATAAAATATTAGAGTTTATAAAAATATATAAATAAAAGAGAAATCAACAAATACAAAAAACAAGTAAACATCAAAGTAGCAACTATTTCAAATTCTGAATAGATATTATAGAATAATAGATCTGATAACAAAGGTCAAAGACAGAGGCAGATGTTTAATAATTTTTAATAAATTCTGTGAAAGAGTATTAAGAGTACTTTTAGATTATTTTATAGTATCTTCATTGATTGTTTCCGTAGTTGGGTTGTTGGTTTTATGGTTAGTGGACTTATCAATACTTGACCAAATTATTAGTATTAAATATGAATGAGTATTAGGCTAAGATATTGGAACATCATACATTATCAATTATATTCTCAGTTTATCACCTGAAGTTGTTTTTCCTCTTTTTTCCTTATTCTCTACCCTTATTCTTAGTAGAGTGGTATCATCCACCTTCAATGTCTATCTGATCTGCTGTGTTAAGGTCCATATAACTTTTTTCCAGGAATATGCCCATAGAACTCTTTTACATTCCACTTATTCGTTTACTTGTAATATTCTATAGAAAAATGTAAATGGTTGGGAAGGTGTGTTGGTGAACAAACATATGGCAACATTCCAGCACTATGATTTAAGCCTTTCAGTGTAATTTGGCTCAACTTAATGTGTTTTTGTTCCTTTTGCCATTTTTCACTTCTGTGCATGGGTTTTCTATCTGGGCTGGTGCGTTTCTGGTCCAAGAAAGGTTGTCTAGCAGCTTGCAGGTGTGTTGAATAAAACAGTGCCCGACGACTTTCAAGGAATTTTTGGATCTGCTAGGGATTTCTAGTGACCTTTTCTCCGGCTATTTTCTTTGGTACTTAAAAATTGACTTCTTGGGGCTGACTGGTAGCTTTGGTATGTTCTGGTATTATAGTGTTTAGAGAGCAGATTAGGACTGGTGTAAGTGACCAAGTTTTTTGTGATAAGTGGATTCAATAGAGAAATACATTAAGCATTATATGTGGTTACAGTCTTGCAGAGTCACAAGCAAACTCAGTGGGAAGTTACCAGACAAAATTAACAATGCTTGGCAAATGTTTGGCAATTACGTGTCATCAAAGCAAAATATAAGATTGACAGAGAATACAGTGCTATGAACCTAAAGAAGTCTACAACTCTACATGGTTTGTCCAGTTTAAGGTGGAGTTGGTTAATCAACGCAATTAACCCAATTATATTGTGACGTCAAAACAGCTCAATTCAGGATTGTCTGACCGGTTTTTTCAAATTTTCCAGCAATTGAAAATTATAGAGTAAAACTCCTGATATATCCTATCCACATGCAGATCAGAGGGGAAAAAGAACTGGAAGCCTTCATTGCTGGTCGCACATGTTGACCAAAGTCAATCCACCAGAACCGAAAGAGGACCCATCAGTCTCATCATCACACCCAACAGCATTGTGAATGCATATGCCTAAGAGAAACTCCTTTACAACAGCAATTTTTAAGTTGGATCTGAAGCAACAACTACTTTATCCATGGGAATCAAATAATGCAAGAATGTTTGATAAACTCTAGAAAATTCCTCATCTCTATTTGATAAACTGATAATAACACATGCACAGAGCAGTAATAGTTTTCTGGGATTGGGGAAGGATGTGTAGACATATGGAGGGGTTCAACTCGTCAGATCTGACGAAGCAACCTACTTGGATCTTAGAGCTCCCATCGGAAAAGGTTACAAAATACAAATGAAAGAGCTGTGTGAAAGATGATTACCAATTACTCAAAACATTAAGTATTTCTACATAAGCTAAGAAACACAAAATGAAAATGTAAACAGGTTGCACGCAATATCCATTGCCTCAAAAAAACAAACTAAAGCGACTATTTTGACCACAAGTTTAATCACAGGCAAGAATTTTCACCTGAATAACATAAACCACAGCATTAATTGTGTAGAAACTTGGTCTGAGACCATCGGTAGATACAGCTCGTGCCTGCAAAATATGATCAAAGATGAATTCAAAAAATAACAAATCAACAATACAAAATGCTATTCATAAAAGTAAATAGTACTAAAACAAAAAAAAAGTAAAACTTGCCTGATAATAAATCTCAGCCCAGAAGAGAACCAAAAGTGCATATGTGGTAAAGAAAGCAAGACTTGGCATGTCAAGTAAGATATGTTGCACAATCTACATACACACAATATTTCACCTTTAGAATTAAATGCAACTATGCGATTGAATTCTGATTTTCTCGAAACGATTTGTCTCAAGTGAGTATGAGAATAAGTAGGTGAAAAGAGATGTTCATACCTCTGGTTGTAACTTCTGGACATCTCGCCGGAAAACGAAAACAAAACATCGAACTGCAATCATAACCATAGTTGAACAACAAAAATTGATAAGAAATTCAAAGTAAAAAATTCAACAAAAAAAAAAAAAAAAAAAAA
>Ga0228710_1001298_pt1 | contig 37002 bp, 20 predicted proteins | sample MedpolnodulmetaG_FD_177995 | JGI IMG/M metagenome (GOLD analysis project Ga0228710, IMG submission 177995) | Root nodule microbial communities from Medicago polymorpha collected in Santa Monica, California, United States - pink nodules | ecosystem: Host-associated > Plants > Roots > Nodule...
CACATTTCACCTAATGATATACATTTCAACTAAACTAATGATATATATCTAATCTATGGCGCCGAAAGATCAATGGGACTATCATCCACTTCAACCTTCACACCAGGACCAGGACCAACCCTCTCATCGGGATCAAGATTTTCAATAATGTACAATTCTTCATCATCTTCTACCACCTTTTGACCTTATTTGGCGGTGGACGCATAGATGTGGTCTTCGGTAAAACAAATTGTCGGAATTGTTTCTTCATATGCAACTTCATGTTGTAATCGGTGTCCTTGTACCGAGCCTGCAATGTGTAAAACAACTATCATTTTGGTTGTTGCTGAAAAATAGGCAGAAACATGCATTCTGGTCTGTGCACTGATAAGGTCAGGATTTTCAATTCCGGAACGCATATGCAAATTTGGAATATAAAATCCGGAACTTCCCGATACACCCTTTGCATGACCCTTAAATGCACTTGCATGGGGCGTAAATGCTACCTTTTGGATTATATAATCCGGAATTCAACAATATGGTCCAGATTATATAATCCGGATTACACCAGTACAGGAAATTAAAACAGAAATCCTGGGCAATAACACAGTTTAAAAAAAAAAACCTGAAGAATATCTCATTCTGGCAATAGAGAGATGTCTGCTTTTTGCAGCTTTGGGTCAACCTCGTACTCGAACCTCAACCTCTTTCAATGGGTGTGAATTTCATCCAAACGGAGGGTGGTGCCGTTCTTGATCTTCAAACCAATCATACACGCACACGGTAATCCGTAAGTGATCAAACTCAAACAACCACATTTTAATTTATCCGTACCAATTTCAAGTGTTTTATTGTACTCCACTACGAGATGATGCAAAGCTTCCCTTGAAAGCTTCACAAGTAACATGTAGTAGGGTGATTTACTAATCATTTCGGATTATACTATCTGAAATCTGTCCGAATTATATAATCTGGACAAAGGGTATTTTGGTCAAAATCACAGGGCGCGCGAGAAGGCAACAAGGTGGGAAAAGTAATACTCAATTATATTTGGTCAGCTCCTATTGGACTTTGTGTTTGGGCTAAAGTTTTTGGAGTATCCAATAAGGAAGTGGGTCAAATCAACCCGGTCCAATGTAAAATTTTAGGGTGCATTTTGTTTTCGTTTTCTTCTTCGCGCTTGAAGTTGTTGCAGACACATGGATGCCACACCACACAACCAATCCCAATCTCAATGGGATTTTACCAGGTTATAATCATCCAATCCTACCAAGTTTTCAGTTATTATCTTTATATTATTTCTTGATTTTTTTTTTATTCTGATGTACCAGTGCTTAAAGTCATTAATTTAATCTGTTTCTTATATATGAATAATGTTCTTTTGCAACTTATTCCGAAGAACTTATGGAAATAAGCTGAAAAATCTTATGCCATTAATTAAAAATTCAATTAAGCTAAATACAAACCGGTCATAAGGCAAAATAAACGACGTTTTTAATTATCTTAAAGAATTGTATTCTAGTAAATAAATTGTGGGAAGGTTTTACGAACTAAAAAGATTCAATACAAGATAAAAGGTTGCACTTTGGTATGAAATTAGTACTGATAAATGACAATTATTATTAATAAAAATGGAATGATAATTGCAGTGACTTGGAAGTGGATTTTGGTTCTCAGGAGAATGCTTCTATTGTATATGCTGTCTTAGCTGTTGATAAGGAGGTGAATGTCTTAACATTTTAGCTTTATGATTATAAATTCTTTAGCACTAGTTTCTCAACTAGTTTTTCTTCATTTCTACGTCTTTTGCAGTTGCAACCTGACAAAGTTAAACGACTCATGACAATGTCTGATGGAAAACTATCTGTGTGAGTATTCCTTTTCGTGTTGATAATTGGTTTGTTTTTTGTTTTTGAAAACTCGGTATCCGATCCAAGAATCGACTAATCCGAGGGGACCAATCCCACCGTCCACTTGCGGGGACCCCATTTAAAGCCAGAGCAAGCTCTGTATGGACTTAGCCCACCGAAATTGGCATCAGAGGGAATCGAACCACCTTTGGAGGAGCAAACTCCAAGATCCCAAGCCAACCACTAGGCCAACCCCAAATGGGTTTGATAATTGGTTTTTTATGAACAAGTTTAAAGTCAATTTAGTAGTTCATCATTTTGTAAATGATTATGTTCTTGTCATTGTTTGATATGAGCTTGCATTGTAATCAATTTTGTGTGCGAGGTGCTATGTATGAACTATGAATACGTGAGTACTGCATCATGTTTTTTTTGGTCTTAACCCTCTTGTTCTCATGGGAAAGAAACCCTGGTAATCCGGTGGTGTTAAGTAAAGTTTGTTCAATGATCGTTTTAGTCAGGATTTGAACTCAGGTTCTCCTAAACAATTTGTTACTAACTGAAGCTCACTAACCATTTGAGTTCAACCACTTGATTGTACCGCATGTCCGCATCATGTTTGGACAGTTTGGTTTAACTGCAATGATTTTTTTCATTTATCAATGTTAGGATAATAATGAAAATTTAAAAAATATATCATCTAGAATAATACGACGCAGATTTTCTGTTGGTCATTGTTTTCTAGCTGTCTTTTATCTGAAAAGATTTATTTACTGTTGTCATTAGTTAACTTAGCTTTAAGGGCATGTTGTAGTGCTGAATGTAGTATCTTGTCTTGCTTCATTTTTCATCTCTAATTGGAATTCTTTATATTCAGGCACTTTGAGGCAATAGAAGCCAGATTTCTTCGAGCATCATTCAGTGCTTTTGTTGATGTCCTTACTCTTGCAACCAAAACAATTGAAGAATTTGGTCAAGGAATGGAGTTGTGACTTCTTAAGGTCAACTTTCAATGTTACAATGTACTATTACTTTTTGTATGAATATTTAAGCAAGACATTTTTTGTCTACTTGGAGGATTTAAGCTGTAGGTTATTATGTCATTCCTATTGAATATATTTAATTCTGACTTTTCCAAATTGAATTGGATAAATTTAAACCCGAGATGTGTTTCTTAATAACAATCAATTCCCTTCTAACTCATATTAACAGACATTGGTTTGCACTATACAATATATAGTATATTAGTTAAATTTAGGTTGTTTCTACTAGTTGCGAGGACATAGAAATGAGGTTTATTTCATTGATAACATAATGTTTTTTATTTTTTAAAATTAAAAGAGCTGATGAAGAAAGAACCAGAACTAAATAAGTAAACTAAAGCTGATGAACAATTGCATTAGCCATTAAGACATCAGCCAGAAAAAATCTTTGAACCTCAATTTATAATAATGTAAAAGCAAAACAGAGAAAAAAACAAAATCATTATATATATGTTCATTTCAAATCATAAAAAACGAACATTAAAATAAGAGAAAATAGGAAACAAAGAGGTGCAAGCTATTCAATAATATGGGTAAAGCAAGTAAGCAAAACCTATATAACACTAAAACCAACACGAACATCAAACACGACACCGACACTGACAATAACAATTGAAGAAAATGGAAGTGGCTGAATGTAACCACATGTCTTGATGTCATATCAATGTCAGACGCCAAACACACCTTCTATCTGAAGTCTTAGAACAAAACCCGAAACCCTTTACGCAGTTTCTGTTCTTTTTGTAAACTTTTTCCCTTGCATTCTATAGGCAAGTGTATTAAATTATCATCAATATTCATCCAAGTACGTGTATAATGTGTCATCCTTCTTAGACTTGCGCCTGCTAAGTAAGGCCTTAAGAAGACGTTTACTTTTACTAGGGTGTTGGTCAATATCTCTGATGTTGTTAACATCAGAAGATAGTCGCATTGAAGCTGATTTGCGCGGCTCCGAAGGATACTGCAAAAAGGAATCATAACAGAGACGCAGTCAGAGAAACCACAATATTCACGTTTTAATGTGATGAGAATACAATCATGATTCATGTTATCAAGAATTTTTTTAATTAGCTTTCAACTTACCCTTACTCTTGCATTTGAAGGACTTGTCGTGCTTCTGCTGCTTGAGTTTGGAGTAGTTGATCTACCAGTCTTTGGTGTTGTAGATCTACTTGACATTGATCCGGTACGCGAAAGTGGAAATCTGTGTGGTGAAACTGTCCGCTTCTCTATTGCACATACATGTTAAGATTACAGTTCAGTTCAGAATAAAATATTTATTCTTAATAAGCTATATAACATATCATATTATTGAATATGTATATTGTACCCAAATCTTTTTTGGCCATGTTGGTTGAAGTGAATGAAAAAGCTCCAACTCTCTGAGGTTGTAAAGAAGGTGATGGAGAATTCCCTTTACTAAAACAACATGATTGAAAAGAATTGTATCAAAATAATTGAGCAGTTTAATTGAGAATTGGCATGCTTAACAGTATGCTGATTTTGTTTGTACCTTGAGGTAGACGTTGGCGTTTCTCTTATTGTAGCACGAACAGCTTCGAGATACAAATCAGAATACAAGATATATAAACTTATGTCTTAAGACTGTATCCTATAAAAGTGGAATGAAAAAAGTTGAGTGAAATGAGATAGAATACCATTCCTGAAGTGATGCCAGTCATCTTCATCATCTAGGTGGCATCCTATATATTTTGATTTTGTTGAGTTGGTACCATGCAAGGTCTCCCCAACTGAATATGTGAAATTGAGAAATGTTATAATTAAAAATCAAATAGAATGAATAATATAAAGGGAGAAAAGAAAAAAAATCCTAAAGAATTTCAAAATAGAGTTGAGGATAATGTATTTATAAACTTGCCTGGCAAAATATAACGCTTGTGATGTTTTGGAGTACTGATCACTAGAGATTGCTGTGTATGCCCCTCATGATCCATAAAACCTTGGCATGTCTTTATTCTCTAATGTGCCACATTATGGAAAAATTATGCTATGATCTTAGCAAAACGTAACAGTTTTCCAAATGGAAATTCACCATAATATTTTTCACCTTACTTTCTTAAGTGCCTTATTGTTGAGTCCATAAGCTGTTTTTCAGTTTATTTCCATTGGCTTTTCGGGATAGCTTGCATAAATAGCTTATAGCTTAATTGAAAACGGTTTGACTTTATTTCATCTTTGGTTTCAGAAATAGCTTATACAAAAGTACATTTGTGATAAATATTTATGATATAAGTGCTTAATTAAGTTGTTTATTGAAATAGAGTCTAAGCATACCTGTTCGATACATGATAAACGTAGATCTTCACCAAAAACTTCGGTTACCTTCTCATCTAACAAGTCACTTACTTTATAGGCCACAGAACCTAAATGATCCACCGTATTTATAAGAGCTTTGACGGCATAATCCTTCAATGTTTCAACCAATCTGCAAATACAATAAGAGATAATGAAAAATAAAGAAGAGTACAAAGGATACTATAGTATTAGCAAATTAACTCACATTTGTTTTTGGTCATCATTGGTGTATGAGAGTTCAAAATATTCAGCTGCTGAGTACAATTGTGTCCTAAGATTTTTTAAATCCTAGAAATATAGATGAAAAAAGAATAAAAGTTAATAAATCACACTTAAAAACTCTTATGTAAGTTTAAGTGAGGAATTACTGGATCAAAGTTACCGTTAGACTATCATCAAAGAGCAAGGTTTGATGCATGAAAACCTCGTCATAATTGGAAGCCATTCGAGGTAGAGGCTGCGTTGCAATCTTCCCCATGAATGAAAAAAGTGGAAGAAGGTGTCCTAGTAAACCTACTTTTATCTATAACATTGACATAGTACATGAAAATTCAAGTTAGAAGAGAGACAAAAGTAAACAAGATACAGTTGGTGAAGACAAAAAGAGACATATTATATTATCGCAAATCAAAAAGGGCAACCCGGTGTACTAAATTTCCCGCATATGCAGGGTCCAGAAAAGGGTCCCACAATTTGGTGTATTGTACGCAACCGATTTTTCAGTCACATGACAACAACTCTACCCGTTGCGCCAAAGTTACCCCTCTATCACAAATCAAAATTTAAATAAAAAAAACCTCCAAGAGGCCCAAATAGTTCAAAATCAAAAGGTATGATGAGTCCTATTTAATGACAACAACAACCGGTCAACCATTAGTTTAGAAGACAGATAAAGGGAAAGGAGACAGCATCAAACTAACAACCACTATGATAAAGAAAATACAAAAAGATGATACTCTTATATGAAAGTATAGTTCTTACTCATAGTTCTAAATTGCGGTCAGCAAGTGCACTTATGACGGCAATATATAAAGGTTTTAGAGGTCTCTGCAACCGCAGTTGTTGCCACATTTTGTCGCAGTATCAAATTTCACAGCATAACCGCATTTGCAATTTAGAATTACATCGTTTTAACGAAAAAGGCTTAATTTAGAACTCTATCCATGCCCGACAAGAAATCAAACAAAAGAATAGAATCCTATGATCTTGTGTAAATCTTCACCGACACATATGTTGTACTAAATTTTCAGTTCACCCTCAAAAGCAAAGCAAACACAATCCTTAATAACATCACAAGTAGCAAAAAATTCAACAATCATAAAAACAAAACAATGAGGAAGCTTTTAAAGGAGACAGTGACGGTTTGATTTCTTCTATGTAGGTATTTTTTGTCAAATTAAGCTCAACAACACTCTCACTCACTCACTCACTCACTCACCCCAATTCAAACAACATAAAAGGAGACAATGCTATGTTTTTCTTTGCTAACTTTTGAACAAATAATGTAACAAACAAACATGGCATGCAAGAAAATTAAGAAACAGTAACACACCTTGAACTCTTTTTCAGTGAGTTTCTTGGTCTTGTTTTTCAGCTTAGATGAAAACACAATGAGAGAAATAAAAAGACATGTTCATTGTGAAACCAAATGCGGAGAAAATGTCAAAGAGAGCACGTTGTGGACCATACTTTAGACCACACACCAATCAATGCATTAGAATGATTTGGTACTGCATTTGAGGAAAGTGATACACTCACCAAAGAAAGGTTTGTGACAAGGCAACAACTAAAGGTGCAAAGTTGAGAAAGTGATGAGGATTTGGTGAGTTATGGAAGTATGATATATTATAGACGATCTAATCATAAATCACTTTATATTCAACTTGTTTTTAGCGGTAATTAATTTAGAAAATTAATTAATCAATATTAGATCTAATATTACATGGTGATGAATCAATGTTCAAATCTTACTGCAATAAAATTATCTAAAATTTTAAACTTTTATAGGGGTGGAAGTATAAAATTACAAACTAAAATAGACCCTTTGTTTTTGGTAGCATAATAACTTGGCCCTCGTGGTCACTTCACTTGTCATCATTTGCATCTTGTGGATTCCTTATCCTCGTCAATTTTTAAGTTTTTCTTCCTCAATTCCGTTAATGGCTCCATTGATTTATGAAAAAAGTGAATGAGTAGTATACGCTAGAGTTTGCCTTTTACCTTTAAATATTGTGTTTTGAACTTCCTTTCAATCATGAGCGAGGGGAGTCAAGCGACACCAATCATGAACTTCCTTTAAAGATGTTTTTCATCTCTTATTTTCCTTTATTTATTCATCTCTTATTTCCCACGAGTAAATGTGCCTTTCTGCTCTTGCTTGCTGAGGCTACTCGCCATTGCAAACGCGAGGCGAGTGAATGTGCCTTTCTGCTCATCTTTCTGCCTTTTTGTATTTTTTCTTGTTTTTCTTCTTTGCTCAGTGTCTTGAGTAACTTTCCTGCACAATTGGGTAAAGTAAGATAAATAAAACGTAAAAGGACCATAATCACTTATCTCTCGGCTTTTTCCTTAATAAATTGCAAAAACAAGTAACAAAAGTGCCCTAAATCTTCATTTGAATTACTACTTTCTGGCACTTATCAAACTCTCCCCAACTTAACTCTTTGTTTGTCCTCAATCAAAAGGTTGAAAACTAAACAAGTTTAGGACAAGACACTAGTACAACAAGGTTTTGAGAAAAAATTTCAGATGAATGATTCAAAGCGACTGCGCGGACAAGTCTGAAGTTTCCGATTAATCTGGAAATCCACTGCAAATATGAAATGAGTCCTAAGCACAAAGTTCATGTCAAATAGTTCAAGTCAATAATACACTTATTCAAGAACCACACCTAAAACACTTCTTTGTAAGTAAATGAAAACAATGAACTGAATGAGTGAGGGTTATGAAACACACATCCGGCAATCAAGTTAACATCCAGATCAAGTTATGTGTCCATCCAAATACTATTTCCAAAGGCACAAAAAAACATGGATCAAAAGGTCTTTTGAGGGTTATAACTTGGCTTGGCTACAAAAGAAAGGACATTTGTGAGGCAATTGAATTCAATTGGCCAAGCATAAGGGAACATTCCTTCTATTTACATTCAAAAGATAAATTTACAAGCATCCCCTTAATTCTAAAAAAAACCTTTGGTGTTAAAACTTGATATCTTGATCTTGACAACTTATTCTATTTTTGGATTTTCCTTTCTTTTTCTTTTTCTTTTTCTTTTCTTTACCATGTACACATTCTTTTCTTTTCTTTTTCTATTTCTATTTACAACACAATGTTGTCTTGATCACAAAAAAAAAAATTCAACAATTTACTTGACAAGTGATTTCCATCTACCTTTTCTCCCCAACTTGAACAAAAACATACCCTATTTGAATGTTCCCTTACTTTATGGCAGAGGGACAAATAAACAATGAATGTTTAGGGTTCAATCAATTAAAAACATATCAGAGTCCTATAGTGCGTCAAAAATGAGCTGGATTTGAAAAACTTTAGGGCAAATTCATCAAGCATTGTGCTTATGAATTGACAACTCATAATTGAAGACTCTGATTCATTTGGCTCAAGTGGGTTAGCAAATACTCGCTCTTCTCACAAGGTAGGCTATTTATGGTTAAGTAGTTTTCACTCATTAACAAAAATGTGCCTTGATCCTTTCCATGCCTTTACACCATTTAAAACAATTATTGGGTTTAACATAAAGCGACCGAGTTAAACTCTGAATGTCGGTTTCCTTGCATATAGTACAACACATTGAGGTTTCCTCACTTTTTGGCTTGAACTAAGTGGTTCACAAACAAATACATTATTGCGGAGAACTAAATGAAATGAAATTTGTGCAAAGTACTCGTTTCATATTCAAGTAAAAACCTAGAAAACTGGAAACTTGTACCTTGGCTTTGCGCTTTATCACAACTATATATCATTATCAATCATCTGAGATTTGCTCAATCTTTGGCTATCTTTCAAGCACTATGAAATTTGAAGTGTTGAGCATTTTTCTTTGAAATTCAAGTAAAAGTGATACACAAAATATCTTCCACATTTCTCAAAATAAAAAATGAAGTACTTGAACATTATCTAGACAATACGATACATCATTAAACGATACGAACACAAAGTACTTACTTAAAATGAATGTTTAAACGACATCACATTACAACAAAACACGATATGACTATGAATATGAATGAACCGAAATCATTAAACATAGTGATAATTAAACAAAGTTATGAGTCATTGTGCCAAAATAAAGAAACTAACAGAAGCAAATATTGTTCAAGGTTAACATTAAAGTAAAGCAAAAGGAGAATGAATGATTTGACTGAAAGCTTTTTAAAATATCACTCATAAAAGGTGAGCTTTCAAGTCTTTTTCTCTTCCTTCTCAGCCACGCATGTCATCAGAGCCATCATCTTCATCACTTCGAGTGGAGGTTGCACTATGCACACGTGTCGGATCATCTCGCTCCATATCTTCCTCACCAGCATCGTCTTCAGCCACGTTCTCATTACCTGCATAAAATCCACCCCCTCATAAGGATTTGGCGTGTCCTCAAGCCAATTCACATAAGCTTGGAAAGCGTTGGGAGTCATGAACTGCTCCATAACCTCCGGAGGGTACCCAGCTTGCTGCTACATCAGATACTAGGACTGCTGAAAGTAGGTGTTCGCCCGATTAGTAGCTGATAGCATGTTCCAGGTATGCAGGTTGCTCTCATGTTGTCATTGAGCATAACTAGCAAAATCAAAGGCAGCATTGGGTGGGATCGGAGTCGGTTCATTATGTTGCTCGGGTTGTGGCGGAGGAGCTTGAGAAGATGATGTCTGCTTGCTCTTGCCCGTTTTGGTTTCCCCCATGATGTAGCGGTTGATGAAAGCATCATTGATGGGGTTTCTGATCTTCTCATGGATGGCATTTGGAAGTCTTATGCCGGAGTCTTTGATGAGACCCATGATGAGACCAGGGAACGAGAGACGAGTCTCGCGCTCACCTTTTCCTTGCAATATGACCTTCCTGAGTTCCCATGCAATGGTACGGGCAATATCCACCTTGATGCCCTTAAGGATATAGTAAATGAGGGGGCAAATTTCAACAATGTAATCCAACAGATGACTGTTAGGGATGACATTGTACAAGATGAATTTCTGGATGATCTTAGCATGGTTGGTCAGGGCTTTGTATTGAGCTCGGTATTCTCTCCCGGCGTCACTCACATCATAGTTACAACCCTCTAACAAGATAAACTGTTTGATCTCTTCATGGGGTCCCAGAAGAGTAAAATGACCATTGTTTTGTTTGGCATGAAAGTCATCCAGGTCATCTTGATATAGTATTGGGAAAGGGTTCCCCAGGTATTGATTTATGGCTTCACGATCAAAACGAATAACCCGACCACAGACAAAAGTCTCGTATATGAAGGGGTTGGTGTGAGGATTTTCTGGGAGAGCATTGGCGTAGAATTCACGCACAAGCTCAGCATTCAGGTTGGTGATAGGGTTGAGGAGTTGGGTCCATCCTTGGTCGAGGAAAAGTTTGGCTATGTCTTCGAAAGGTCCCTCGGGGTCAAGGTTGAAGACTCTCTCTGGCCACATTGCCTGCTGCAGCAGTGCTACGTACCTATCTTGGTGGTACCGAGTCCTGAGTCGCTCTCTCTCAAAAGCTCGGTTGCTGGGAGGGGGTTGAGGTGCAGAGGTCTCACCTATCCTGCGTTTACCGGTGTTTGTAGGTTTCTTAGGTGCCATACCTGCAAAACAACCAGAAATTCCATACACAAGACAATATAACAGTTAAACAACAGTATGTGATGGAAACATTAGCATTAGCAGGCTCAAAGCATTGATTTCAGAAAAAACGTTGCAAGTTCTGATGCAACTCGCCTCACGAGCAGATTTACTCGCAATGGCGAGTTGTTGATGAATTTCTGGGTTTGTGATGATCACTCGCCATGGCGAGTGATGAAACTCGCCATGGCGAGTGATGAAACTCGCCATGGCGAGTTGCACAGTATTTTCGAAAAAACGACCCTTTTCATTGCAATCTGTTATTTCTCAACCTCTAATGCTCATAGGTTGTTCCCCATGATAGAGAGATGAAAAGAAAACCAAACTTTCGGTTCTAGTAACACTGAAACCCATTTATTGGAGAATTTTTACAAAAAGGGTTTTAATACAACAATGGGTTTAACACCGAAACCCAATCAACAATTTGGTTTTGTTTCTGTTTTGTCTCTCTTGATTGCATTCGAGATCTCATCAAATGAAGTTTCTATGAATTATCATAGATCTCTTTTCCATCCACTACCCTAGAGTTTTGACCATGAATCAAAAATTTAGAAAATAGAGATAGTAGATACAAACCTGAATCAAATAATGCAAGTGCAAGAATGTTATGCTATGATTTTGACTTGACTTGATTTTTGTTGAGGATGGTGGTTTTGAATTTTTAGGGTTTGGATGAGAGAAAATCTTTGAGGCTCTTTGGTAGAGAGAGAAATGAAAACCGAAAATGATGTGATAATGAGTGGTTGGGGTTGGTAATGAGGAGTTAATGATGGAGTTAGTGGCTTCGGAATCTGAAAATGTCAGAACTGCTACAGCTCGCCTCGCGAGTAGCTTTACTCGCAGTGGCAAGTACTTTGGTAGTCAACGCAGTCAATGACCAGCTTACTTGCCATGGCGAGTGGTTTTACTCGCCTCGCGAGTTATGACAGGTTTGGTTTTTGCTTTCTTGCTGACTTCTGTTTTGGATGATTTGGGTATGCACCATGACTCCTAATCCTAGTATGCATAAAAACAGTAAATAAATTACAAAGTTGGGTTGCCTCCCAACAATCACTAGTTTTTCGTCGTTAGCTCGACGGCTTTTTCATTAACGTTCACGGGTTGTCAAGTGGGATTGTCGACGTAAGACGTTCACGGGTTTGATGATACAACTCAAATCCATATGTTCCGTGGAGGATTACTGCCAAAGCCAAAGCTTATTTTAGATGCAGCTGCACATGGTTCGTTGATGGCATTGAGTCCAAAAGATGCAGTAGACATCATCAACAAGATGTCACTCAACAATCGAGCAGCAAAATACAACAGAAATAGTGCACACAGAAAGTCCGGAATTCTTAAATTAGGGTCAAGCGATGCAAATCTTGCACAAAACAAAATCTTGACTCAACAACTTGAAGAAATGAAGAATCAAATGAAGGAGATACCTAAACTCATCAAAGAACAATTGCGAGTTGATGTTTCTTCCCCAGTGGGTTTGTGCCACGTCATCAATGGGGAGTTTAGCCGCCCTAGCTCGCCTCCCAAGTAACTTCACTCGCCATGGCGAGTAAAACTATGCTTCTGCCTATGTTGTCTCTTTGATAACTCGTCATTGCGAGTTGGGGGCGAGTTGGAGGCGAGTAAATGTGCCTTTCTGCTCTTGCTTGCTGATGCTACTCGCCATTGCGAACGGGAGGCGAATTGGAGGCGAGTGAATGTGCCTTTCTGCTCATCTTTCTGCCTTTTTGTATTTTTTTCTTGTTTTTCTTCTTTACTCAGTGCCTTGAGTAACTTTCCTGCACAATTGGGTAAAGTAAGATAAATAAAGCGTAAAAGGACCATAATCACTTATCTCTCGGCTTTTTCCTTAATAAATTGCAAAAACAAGTAACAAAAGTACCCTAAATCTTCATTTGAATTACTATTTTCTAGCACTTATCAGACATATATATGTAAAATAGCTTTTGTCATTGCCATGGCTTTTAGCAGTAAGTAAAGAGAATAAATGAAGTTTCTTATTATTTACTCTACTCTTGCGTAGAAAATACTAACTAACTGGGTCAAGCAGTAACAATAGAAAGACGTAACAAAATGAGGAACAAAAAAAAAGTTCCTCCATCTCAGTTCCACAACACATTTACTAATTATAAACTATTTCTTTGGATTGCTAAACTCTTTAAAATGGTTAGAAATGAAATATTTGCACCGAAAGCAAAGAGAATTCATATAGCATTACTTCACAAGATCAAATGAGGTGCGATAGTATACAATATCAATGACGACGTAAATTGTTGGACTCATTATTGGAGAATTAGGTCAATCTAATGGCAGACAAGATATATTTATAGACCATAAATAAGAAGGTCTGGAGAGGATAAAAGAATTTAATCATAAATTCATGGAAATGTGATAATCTTTATTGTTTTTATTTTATTTTATGGTGATGATGAATTTTACTTAGACATGTTTTATTCTCAAAATGATGGAAGGAAGAAAACTAAAAGAAAAAAATTGATAATGAAATAATGCTATGCTTACTGAATACAACAAAGAACATTTGAAGCAAACACTATCATTTATGGTGGTCGATTATTCCAACAATATGTTGTTGGCACATACACAACGTTGAAGAACAATGGTTGCATTGATATAGGTTGCATCAAACAGTCTCGCACACACACACATATATATATATATATATATATATATATATATATATATATATATATATATATAAACGTATTTGATGTCGTTGTACATCAAGATACAATAACATCTGCTACTGGCCGTCTAAGGAAGGTGATTCAGATACTTTTAATGCAATCTAACAATTCATGCTACATGGATCGTGTGGAGCTGCAAACGAAAATGCACATTACATGGTTTGTGGTGTTTGCAACCAAAATTTTCCCAAAATAATTTGTGTTGAAACAATAATAGATAAGGATGAATTTTCAACGTATAGAAGTAGAGACAATCGAAGACATGTGAAAAAAGAGATATCAATTTGGATAATCGTTATGTTCCTACATACAATTGAAATTTGTTAGCTTTTAAAGCACTTATAAATGTTGAATGGTGCAACAAGTTATGAGATATAAAGTACTTATTTAAGTATCTCCATAGAGGCCCAAATAGAGGAAGAAAATGTTTCGGGCAAAACAACAACTCCAAAAATGATAAAAGATAACAACAATTGATGAGGTCAAAGCATTCTTGGATGGTAGGTAAGATTTTTTTCAAACGTCATTATATGTTTATTTCTCTTAAAATAGAATCATCTGTTTCTTTTGAAAAATAAAGAAGACCTTAACCTTTTTTTTTTAAATCACCAATCTCTTTTCTAAATAAGAGTATATTTCTAAATACATTAGTTCTCTACATAGTTAATAATTTTGGTGATTTTTTTTTTGTTTATCATTCGATTTCCATGGGAATGGGATTTTGTCAATATCGAAAGTTCGAATAAGAGGTAAGTAAAGTCTAGTCAAGAATTGTTCCACCTAAGAATCGAATATAGGTTTTCTTAAATAATTTGTTCTTTGGTTGAGCTCATTAACCATTTGAGCACAATTGCTTTATTAACTTTGATGATTTTAGTATATTTAGAAGCTGTGAAGCCCAGATACGAGAGACGATACAAATATGATACTGCACCGATACGCTGATACGAAAAAATTTCAAAAATCAAGATGCGATACGGCTGGGATATGTTAATAAAAAAATTATATAATTAAATGTACAATATAATTATAACCATTTTTTTAATTTGCAAATATACTAACAAACAAAAGAAATCAGTCATAGGCTCGTAGCACATCAACATAAATATAAATAATATTGACGATTAAGAGAGTGATGATTAGTCAATTACATACACAATATATCACAAAAAGAGCACCATTAGTGTTACACTATATCCAAAAGGAATATTGTTATTGTTAGTGCTATACTATATATATCGATCTAAAAAAGAAGCACTATATCCAAATAAGAACACATCAGAGTTATTTTAGTTAACATTAATTGAAAAATATCGGGGCAGGTATCGGTGATAATTATCGGATACGTATCGGGAAGTATCGGATAATTATTTTTAAAAAAAAATAAAATTTAATCTTTGGATACTCTTCTGATACGTATCGGGTAGGTATCAGTGCAGGATACACAATGGATACGATACATCATCCATTTTAAAGTATCGGAGCTTTACAGTTTAGAAGAGATACTGAGGATTGAAATGATATATATGTGTGTGTGTTTGTCTCTATAGTGTTCTTGTTAGCTGGTTTGGGTTGGTTGGTCTCTTTGTCTCTTGTATTGTATGCTGTTATTGTTTGGGCTCCCTTTTAGAATATAAATTCTCTAATTTTTGACCGAACAAAAAAGTTCAAATTCTCATAGATGATTGATGGGGCGTTTATTTTCCTTGCTTAGTAGCGTAGCCTCTTTGTTATATTCTTTTATCACCTCTTTATGATACCATTTTATTCTTTTATCATAAAAAATATTATAAATATGTTGCAAGAACCTCTCAAAAAAACATGTCGTAAGAAAATAAAAATTAGCTTACTCTAAAAAAAACTCTCATGGCCCATTTGATGTGCAGTATATGATAGCAATTTGATAGGATAAAGAGTTGGATAGTGATAGGATAAATATATATCATATCATATGTTTGGTTCACACTTGATAAAAAATAAGATATCATGTGTTTGAGGCACACTTATATGAAAAAATTGGGATCAATTGTTACAAATCCCTACATAAAATATTGGAATTGGGAACAAACAATGGTTAATGATGCAATGAAATGATTGTTGCAATGACTTCAAATAGCCAATTTGTGTAATCTATTCAAGCAATATAACTCTAATCGATGCAGACGACACTCATGATGGTTGAAATTAGAATCATTGGAGAGAAGAAAGAAAAAAACCGAAATACAATGTTGAGAGAGAGGGAGTGAGGAAGGGAGGGAGGGAGGGAGAGAGAGTATCAAAAAGATAAAAATAACAAAGGGTGCGTAGAATAAGATTAGAAATTAGTTTAATTTATCATTTCATATTGATGCACCAAATAACAGATTAAATGATGATATAATAGTTTTATCATGTCCTCTCTTTCAATCTTGTTCACCAGACGGACCATCACTAAGCCGAGTAACTTACTGTTGATTCATTTGAGATCCATATGTTCGATTTTTTTTTTATATGGAAATTATACACTGACATCGTTGGTTCCATTTTAACAAATGATTAAAATTTATCAGTTGTTATTTTATAGTTCTAGAGAAAAATTAAAAGAAAACAAGTCATGAAAAATCATGAATTATACAAGAATGCGATTGATAATGTACTCCATTATGATGAAAGAGATCACAACTTGCATACAACAAACTCCTAAAAAAAAAACTTCCATATAACAAACTAAAAAGTATAAATACAAAATCAAACTATATCCCATTCTCAAGTAAAAGACAATTAAAGTAGTGAAGCTGTGACATGAGTAATATAAGTAAGTAATTTCATTTCATACAAACACAATATAGTGATCAAGTTCCTATCATAATATTTTTTTTTTTTTATTGTTAACATTGCCATAATCTAACATTTGAAATCCATTCCTAAGATATATATACTAGTATTATAGTACTCTTTCTAAACTTAAATATAAGCAAAAAATTACATGCCGTTGATGAGATGCATATACTTTTTAGCTTATATGTAATATAACACATGGTTTATAATTTATAAAACCATAAATTTGGACCTACTTTTGATATTCTTGCTACTATACAAATAGAAGTGGATGTTATTTGGAGGAAAAAGGTAAGAGAGACGGTTCTAACTTTTAATCGGTTAAACATCAAACGTTATCAATTTTGTTGTTTTTCTTGTTTGCGCCTCCATGGGACCACTTGCTTAAAGCTTCCATAAATACTTGCCTGCAGTTATAAAATTGCTTCTTAATAGTAAGAAATATTAACACAACAACCAAACCAATTATAAATGTATGATAATGTTCATACGCAACAAACTTCAAATGTCATAGCAATACAAAAGCACTAATTTCTCGTTATCTATCTATTCTAGTGAAACTTCAACTTTTCTTTTACCAAACAAACAATCATATATGAGAGCATAAAGTTTTACTTTCATCCCAATTATTTTTCGATGTACTCTCTCCAGTCACATATATAAACAAAAAACAGTTATTTGATTCATTGAATAATTAATGTATTTAAACGTTGTATTTGTTAACTCTAGACTAGATAATATAGGGTTTTACTTTTATCGGAGGAATTGGACCATGAACTTAAATAGACAAAAAATTGAAAGGCCTAAAGCAATGATTTTAATAGCCACTCCATTAGGCCGGCCATAATAGTATGGTCAAAGATTGTTTTAATTTTAATTAAAAAAAATCATCAATATCATTTGGACATATGCTAAATATTAATTCAAGCTAGTATTCTTTTAAATTTAAAAATGAACCAATCATATTTTAGATACATGTTTGTATTTAATAGAAAAAGCAAAAACTTTTAGTGTCATGCTGAACATGGACTACATGTTAGTGAAGTTTCACAGGAAGATCCATTTTTCTCTAGTTGAACGTAACCTTTATCTACGAAATACCTTATTTTCTAAGCACTATACATGATTTACAAATAGGAGTTCGATTTTATACCAACTAGTAAGCAACCATAAAACCAAAAACCATAAATGGGATGGACCACAGCACACTGTATCAAAGTTAGAAAAAATGTCCTTCACAACAACTAGTATATCAATCGTGTGTATCAACTCCATTAATATTTTAACTAACAATTTCGCAAATTATCCAAAAATGATTGCACATAATCAATGATTTATGTCAAGAGTTCATTTCATGACACTAGGGGTTGAAATAATTGCACTAGTGACTAGACATTATCTAAACTGACCAAAATCATCCAAAAACTAATTTAGCTAAGGAAAAAATAAAACCAATAAATTTACAACCTATAATTTCTTAAGAATGAAACCTAGGTTGCATGAAAATTAGTCACATGCAAAATTTATAAGTGATACCTTCAACTAACTTTTACTCCATGGGTCAAATTTACTAATATGATGATTAATTTCCATTATTTGTTTGATATATTATTCTTTATAGAGAGTAACCTATAAAAAACTTTTTTAAAGAACTATCCCAAAGCATTTGAAACAACAATCCATGAAGAGTGAGACATGAATGGATAAGATATATAAAATAAAATAAAAATAAAAATAAAATAGGAAAAGAGACATACCCAAAAATGTGAAGTTCCATGTGAGAAGCTTCCCCTTCTCTTAACTCTTGTGATCTTCACCTTATCACCCCCATCAACACTCCAATTTGAAAAGTCAAAACTACCCTCACGTCCAATTCTATTATTTTTCTTCAACCCACCCCACCTACTAGACCCAAAATTCACACTGTCCTTGTTATTATTATCCCTATACGACGTCGTAAAAGACACAGCTCTTCCAACATAAGGACCTTCCAAAACAGTTGTGGGTGATGGTGCGTAAATATTGCTAGTACTCTCCAAAGACAACAACCTAGGAGGAAGTTCCAAAGCTCTAACAACGTTGTTACCTTCTCTTTCTTTAGGCTCTTGTCGTGTATGACATGACCTAGGCTTCCCTGGTGCTTCCTCCCATTTAAACGGTATCGATATAGCCGTCGTTCGCGGTGGTGGAGTTGGTGCCTCCGACGAAAAACACGGTCGTGTTAACGTTGGTGGTAGAGAAAGCTTTTGTGGTGTGTTGTAGTTGCTCCTTAATTCATCATCATCATGATCGAGTTTCTTACTATTCTCAGAAGTCATGATATTTTACATGAATCGAAGCGACAAAGACTGAATCAGATGGAACTACAGTGAAATATTTTGATGTGTGGTGTTTATTTATAGAGGTTTGTGGTGAGGAGTATTTAAAGGGACATAGTGAAGAGTGTGGAATTTTAGAGGCTCCTATAATTTCACGAGAAGGGAGAACATGCGCGTTTATGAATGGAATGGAATGACGGATTAGTCCTTGATGTGGGTCCTACATTGACTCTTTCTTAAGTGAGGATAAGGACAATCAACGGTCACTATGCAATATGACTAATGGGGTCTATATTTTTAAGAGTAATGAATGGGATATAAACTATTGCATGTAACGTCTACGGTTTCATATTTTTAGATACGGCATTGAATATTTTGCACTTTAAAAAATAACAACCATAATTTAAGTGAAATGATATCTATTTTTTTTGTTGACGTAATATATAACTGATTGTATAGAATAAACCCAATAGTTTGGTCCACCACATCATATTAGGTCTGCAAATAAAAAAGGATTTTTTTTTACTAAAAATAAATAGAATATCTTCGAGGGTGCTCAATATAGTTTGATTCATCTGAAAAATAAATTATTTGGAGATTCTATCTTTATAATTTTTTTTTTTAAAGTAGTTTAGTTGCTAAAGTTCGCACATTTATCATTATAATTTTTTTGTCAAGTAGTTTTAGTGGTTGAAGCTCACACATTTTAAACGTGGAGAAATGGGGTGTCTAGGGTTCAAAATTCGACCCCTACATATATTATGCATTATCCCGACCAACTGAATTAAATTATTCTAATCTAACTAATTGTGAACAGAATCTTCTAGCCAAGAGGATACATTTGAAATTTATATTTAAACATAATAATTAATGTTGTTTTTTGAAACAAGTAACTAAAAATGTGAACTAAAAAAATTATGTATTACTTTAAAAAAGTTATTGTGCATAAATATTAAAGATCTGTTGATATATGAAGTTTATCTTTAACAACTTTTTGGCAAGGGGTGACTAAATCGGCTGGGACATAGTATCAAACTATAACTGAAATAAAGTCAAAACCGATCAAACAGTTGTGGTATTAGGCATATATAGAACTATAGGTAATTTGTGCATGTCATACAGGTTGTATATATTAATAATTAATACTAGGTTGAAGTTCATGTTATGTTATCAGCTCAATTAAGATTAATTACATTATGTTCCCGTGAGCTTAACTCAGTTGGTAGGGACAAATGCATATTATATGCAGGGGCGGAGTTCGAACCCCAGACACCTCACTTCTCCACATTTAAAATGTGAGCTCCAGCCACTAGGCTACCTGACCAAAAAAGATTAATTACATTATATATAAAGAACAAAATATTTATAAAAATAAAAATAAAAAAAACAGAGAGAAAGAATTCTGATTTGAGATGCAGACACTGATTGATGGTGGAGCTCAACTATAAACCCAGTAGATACGTGATGTTGAGGGAAGAGGGAATCAATAATAGAGTTGCCAGCAAGAAGGGATAAACAAATTAAGAATGATATATCTTGCAATCTCGAGTTATTAACCAATATATGCAAAAAGGGATAAACAAATTAATTATCAGAGAGTGCAATTGAAAAAATAAATTAAAATTATATATCTTGAAAATTGAAAAGTGTGAACAAATATTTGTATAAAATCTAATAGATAGTTGGACAAAGAGAGTATATCTTTATGGCTAAAATTAAACATTTGATTAAATAAAAATGTATTGAAAGTGTCCTCTAAGTACAACTGTTATAAAAAGTGTTGGAAAATCAACAACCATTTACTGTTCCCGTGAACATAGCTCAGTTGGTAGGAACATCCATAATTATATACAGGGGTTGGAGTTCAAACCTTAAACATCTCATTTATTCATCTTAAAAAATATGAATTCTAACCATTAGGTTATTTGACAAAAAAAAAATCCCTTTATTATTAAAAAAATTAAAATAATAATATCCCTATACAAGCGGAAACACAAATCCATGAAAGAAACAAAAAGAAATAAAAATATAACTCACAAACTTATAATGAATATCTAATTTTTTTTCTTTAATTATATCATTACCTCACGTGAGACTTGGATGAGGATGAATATAGCTGCTAACCCCTCTTAGAAAAAAAAATGTCTTTAAATAAAACATAAATATTTTTTTGGCAAAATTGCTCGAGGGGTCATTTATCTTATTTTTTTGTCTCGTTCAAATATTTTATCTTATTTATTTGTAACATTTGAGTCCTTTATAATTTTTTGGTCTCGTTTAAATCATTTATCTGTTAAAACATGTAAATGTTAGTCCTTTCTTCAATTTTTTATTAAAAAAAAAACATTGAGGTGACTTGCCACATATGATTATTAATAATAGTTTTTATTATAAATAATTTTTATCGTTAAAAAAACTCAAAAAAAACAAATATGCATCTTCTTCTTTGTATGTTCGTCATCTTCACCATCATCATATTTTCATCAAACCCATATAATTCAAATCAAAACCCCAAATTTTAGTGTCTCAAATCAAATCTAATAAATTAAACACTGATCCTATAATGATCATATGTGGCTAGCCTGATCAATGTTTTTTTAATGAAAATGAAGAATAAAAAAGGACTAACTTGTAAACATTTCAAGAGGTAAAATATTTAAATGTGACAAATAAAAAGTACTCAACTGTTGCAAACTATTACAAATATATAAGATGAAAGACCCTGAAGTAGTTTTGCCTTTTTTTTTAAGAAAATAAAACATAAATGTATAATGCAAATTCTCATAAAGTCGGTTAGTTGGATGGGTTTTTTGAAATTCTTACGGTTGTCCAATATTGATAATCTTTTGAGGTTGCTTTATCAATAATTAACCTAGCATTATGAAACTAATCAAAGAAAAAAGAGAGCATTATATATGAATGAAATTCCAAACATCAAACGAAGGCAATATTAAAGAATTTGCACTATAGTCATTATCCCAACACAATAGAAAGTTAGTCCATGATCAACCTCACAAAATTTGAAAAGAGAAAAGATAAGAACAATAAAAAAAACAAGCCGCAATTCCTTTTATGAGTTCTTTTTCTCCCTTTGTTGTTAAGTACACGATTATATTTTCAACTTTAGTAGTAGATATATACGTTAAATCTTTGATATATTAAAAAGAACCAATAGTTTTGTAACAAAATAAAGTAAAAGAACCAATAGCATTAGTCATTAGCAATACTCGTATTCAAGTTGTTCAACATGACATGTTTTCATTATTTTTCTTTCTTTCTAATTTCTCTACATGGTGTTTATCTTTTCCATGTTTTAAGATTACAAGTATACGTTTCCTTTAACTTTTGTAGCCACCAAGGAAAAGTTGAGCAAGCAGGCTATCCTAAAGCAGTTTCTGTATGTTTGGTTAGGGCACCAATCTCATCCGTCATGCGTCACACGAGTGAAGCCCATGTTGTGATTGTTATTTATTGTCAATCAAGGAATTGAACGTTGAAAACTTTAATGTATATACATTCTTCATGCAATTCAATGGTGGATCGACCCTTTTGACACCAGATATCCACTTGTATAGGAATGTTCAGTTGGCTTTGTCAAAAAAAAAAAAAAGGAATGTTCAATTAGTGCAAATATTTTCTTTGAACATACATTGTGTGTACCAAACATTGACACTAGACTTCGATTATTTAGTTGCTTCAAATGTAAATAAATTCTATTTTTGGATAGAAAGTCAATACAAGTATTAACACGTGGCAAATACATGATCAATTTTAATTTTTTTAAAGAACATGATCAACTTTTTTTTTTAAACATATTATTATTGGTGGGAAATATTCATCACATTTATCTATGACTAATTTTTTTTGCCAAAAAGTAGTTCGACGTTTTTAGTGGGGTTTCTTCTCCCAAACATATTTGTTTACCTGTTCATAAAACTCAAACTTGAAACTTTACTTAAAAGATTTAAGTTGAGTTCTTATACCAATATAATGTTGGTTGACAAAGACATCTACCAACATAACATTATTTAACAACAGAGAAATATTACACTGTCTATTCATATAGGGATGTCAATGGAGTACGGGGCGGGGTGGAATCTCCCGCTCTTCGCCACCAAAACTAAATGAGTGTCCTGCCCACAGGTCCCCATGGTTCCCTAGGAAAACTCAACCCGTTGTGGGCTAAGATGAAAATATATTTCCAGCCTCATTGGGGATTGTGGTGGATTGGTTTAGTTTGGTTCGGATTTTATTTTAAAAGTAAACCGAATCAAATCAAACCGCATACATTTTTATCTTGTGGTTCGGATGAGTATTAGCCTCAAAACCGCACCGCGAACACCCCTAATCGTGATACTTAATATATATTGCTTATTTACTACTTATATAATGTTAAATAATTAGTAGTAGTTCAGTAAAGAAATATTAAAACAATTATGTAAAATGGAACGAGAAAAATAATCAAAATGGAACAGAGGCATACAATGGCTGTCGTGGATATGTACTACGCTATAAGCTCAACTCTAATCCAGTGGGAATCTCCTTGATAACAACTCTTCCTCACCATGTTTTGGAGGCTGTCAAGGAATTTCCTAATTAGTGATTTGGCGTGATGGTATTAGCACGTATCCAATCCAATATAACTAGAGGCACCCATTTATAATGAATAAAATTTTGTGACATATATGTTACTATTTAGTCATTATATTAAAAATGATAAACCCTTTTAGTTAAAATAAACATGTATACAAGTTGTGGATAATCATGTAAATTATTGATCCGTGGTGATTAGAAGTGATGGTCGGTATCGAGCATCGATCCGTCATGGTAGTCGTAGAAGTTGGGGGCGGGGTATGTGCAAGCACTCTGACATTCTAGTTGGTATGATAGCAAATAGGTTGAAGTTGAAGGAAGTCTTTTATAGGTGAGGGTATGGAGCCGTTGGAGAGTTGATGAGGCACCGGTTCATCATAGCTGGTGAAGCGTTTCACATGTTGTTGGGCCTCTATCATTGTTGGGTTGGACCTTAGTATGTTTGGGGCTTAATAATATTTGGGCCTTGTATGAGAATTAGGAATTGCTCTTCTCACTTTCTTTTTCACAGTGCGCGAAGAGGAAAAATTAAAGTGAGAAGAGTTGCTTTCTAAGAATTATGGTCTTGATTGATTGTAAAAAAAAAAAGGAATTATGGTCTTGATCCGGTCAATAAAATGTGTCCATCAAATGAAACACTGCTTCAATCTTGTCATAATAAAATATTAAATAAAAAACAAATACTCTTACATGTAATACAAGAAAAATATTAAATATAGAAATTACAATCTCAAAAAACTTGTTCATGACATCAAACACATTATTAAACTGTCCATAAATACCAATCCATACCATATATGGTGAATCACATAGCATATACACACTTTGTTATTATTTTTCAAAAAACCAAATTAAGCCCAACCATGGGCTCTTAGTGGAACGGCCCAATCCTCACTATAATCTTGACTACCACCCACAGTCCTTCTAGACTCCGAACGAACACCATTAACTTTTGGGCCAGGGCTTCTTGGAAACTGGTAAGCAGCCGTTCCACCGCCCGAGCTAGACGAGTCGCAGCCCGATCCAATAATCGATCCTCCCTTTATCGACGAGTTCCAGTTAGGGCCATATGAAGCCCTCTGCTTAAACGGGCCTTCAGCCCTAACCTTAGCCTTTGCCGATTGAGTTGGGGCCATGTAGCTAGGCCTACCCGGGCTTGGCGGTCTTTGATACTGCCTATTGACATTTGGGCTTGAATCATGAAACTCTTGGGTCATCAAGCCCATTGGGCCCATATTGAAGTTGCTTCTGCTTGGTGTTGCCATGATGTCCATTTCTACTGTTTTTTCAGACATGTTGTCTGTTGTTGTTGATGTTGTTGAAGGAAGTGTCATATAAGAGCTCTCACGTGGGACCATGTGTCTTACATTGTAGGGTTGTGATGACATCCAACGTTCTAACCAGTTCCAACCCCATTGAGCTTTTTCGTCATCATTGGGATGGTAGGCTCCCATATCAACATCATCACCATTTGAGTTTCTATGTAAATGTTGCTTTTGTTGTTGCTGCAAACAAAATGCTACATCATGTTACACTCTTCCTATAATTTAAATGATAATTTTTTTTGAAAGAATAAATTAGAAATTTAACAAACCACAAGTTGAGAAATTCCTAATCAAATTTGGCACTGACTCGAAGAGTGCAATTTACTTTTAGCGTATCATACAACTAGGATGTATAGAGTTGAGTAACTTTACCTGCTGATAATTGAAAGCATATGCAAGAGCTCTCTCCCTCTTCATTGCAGCTTCATGTTTTCTCAAATCATTTTCTTTAGCTTTTTTTACACTTTGACGCTTGTTATCCCAATCATTATTATTATTACTACTACTGACTGATGACCTCCTCATGGGACTCATAGGCTTAGTAATAGTCTCATGATGCCTCACAAATTCTTCTTCTTCATCTTCCTCCATTGCTTTCTCAAGACTTTCGTGACTCAATTGAACTCGGCGTGCTCTCACTCGCGCCTGCACCCGTACTAATGCTTGCATACACCGCATTGTCATCTGAGCTTGCTTGCGCACATTGTGCCCCCGCACCAATGCTTGCAGCCTTACTAACCCTTTCAATGCGCGTAATGCACGTCGAGCCTATTTATAAACCACACAATAGCAAATACAATTAACTAATAAGATATAAATTGTCACACTTTCTAACATATAATTTCTGTTTTTGGTATACTAAAATGTACCTTTAGAACACATGCTTGCATTTTCCTTCAAATGAAATTAAAATAAAAGAAACATTATGCAAGCAAAAATTGAAGGTAGTTTTATTAATATCATCAGTCCATAAATGATACCATCGTCAGAAGCGTACAGTACATTAGTCAATGCAACCAATTGACAGGTAAACACAAATTATAAGTATTCAATGAACAATAATCAGCTTTCATGGAGCTTGTACTAAATAGGACCCCTTTTCCTTAATTAGTCCATAGTCCCCCTATTTAGGCTTGGAATTGAAATCCAAAGCTTTTCATACAAGCTTATACATTTCCTTTTTAATTCATGGATGAAAAGATAGGTTGCTTGGTAGATAATTGACTTCAAACATAATCAACATTCAAAATCTAAAATATGGACAGGTAGCAATAGAGCTGCAAGTTTATTGGCCATAAAATTTCAATCTTAAAGTATAGTAATGATTTTCTTCAAAAAAATAATAAGTATAGTGATGATTAAGGTGACTTTATTATTAAACATAATGTAAAAGTTTGGTAGTAGGTGCTAAATTTTTATGAGCCACAATAAACTAGTGCCTTCAGATATTAACTTGTGATCTTAAGTGATAAACGATATTTCAACCACCCAAAAGCAAAAACAAAAACAAAAATAAAATAAAATTGATGAGGTTTGGATTATTATAGTACAAGCTAAGAAAGATATGGTTCAATATTTGACTAATATGAAGACTTTTCTTAGTTAAGGCTATGTTGAGATAGTAAATAGTTTAAGAGCTTATGTATAACTATAAGCTATTTTATGACAAAAGATAAAATGAAGGCAAACTATTTTCATTTAAGTTAGTATAAGTTATTTTTGTAAGATATTCTGAAGAGCTTATAGAAATAAGTTGAAAACAACTTATACCGACATATCATACGGTTTTTTGAATAAACTCTGGCACGTGGTCTTAAAAGTGCTTATGTCATAGATAAACTCAAATAAGTGAATTTAACCGGACCCTAAATAGAAGATAGATGATATCTTACTAGGTATCCTCTATAGTGTGATTGAATGAATGTTGCTGCTCTTTCTTCCTTGTTATGGCGTCCATAACCAGCCAATCTTACAACTCTAGCAGCTGCTTGAGCAGCTACCACAGCAGCTGAAGCTGCTGCTGCAGTGGCTTCTGCAACTGCAATGGCATGATTTCTATCATCTCTCACTGGTGTTGATGTTGTACTCCCCTCATTTGTCACATCATCAGGTGAACTCTCTGCTGGAAAATGCTCAAAGGATACCTCCTCTGCCACTTCATGCTCCAATTTCTCTTTGTTTTCCTTCTGAAAACAAAAAAATATTTAATCAAATTCCAAAATCTAATTATTTGGATCAGAGTTGAGTCCAGTCACAATGACATATATGGATCGTTTGATCGAGATAAGATAGTATAAATTTCAAGCTCCATACTTTATATTTAACAAAATCTAAATTTGCATTGAAATATGAATCGTCTGATCTTGATCAAACGGTCCAAATGTGACTTAATGTGTTCTGTCATACATAACAAACTGAATTCCTAAATAATTAATCATTTATTAAAAAAATCATAAACAAAATGCTCCAAGTTTTTTTGTGTTGTTTTAGAATATTTATTATTATCATGGTTTTATTTGTAACTGCAATTAGGGCCGCAACATAAAGATTTTTAACGTCTCTGCAACGTGACTGCGATTGAGACTGTATCAAACACATATTAACAAGTATTGTTTGCAGATGCGACTGCGATTTAAGACCTTGATGATCTAACATAGTAACTTCAAGCTCAATGAACGATGCGATGGGTTGGTTAGGTGGTGGTATGATAACTATGTGACACATAAACAAGAACAACAGAACAAGCATATTTGTGTGATATACGTGTAGAATATGCTAGGGGACCATGTACAATACAACATAAATTACATGCTGTATTTGGTATGATGGTCCTAAGAACTGAGAAAGAGTCTGGCAACACATAAAAGACAAACTTTACAGCAAGAAACTAATGACATGATGTTCACTTGCCTTAAGGATGTTGTTTTAAGCCTTTAATGCACATGACAGAAATAGCTTATGATCAGTTATGATTTTGATGCAGGTATATATATATACAATTTCTGTTGCATTTTGGGGTTTGAAGATTGAGGAAATATCCATGATTAATTCAAGAAATTTGATGTAAATTAGTGGTTAATTATGTCATAATGCATGATTAAGGTTTTTTATGAGTTCTATTCTATGAGATGGAAGTGTTTGTCAAGCAAATGAAACAAGACATTACACATCAAAAACATAATTTTGCTATACAAATACTTAAACTAAGGTTTCCAAATATAAAACGTGAACATTCATGCCGGAGAATCCGGAGAGCAATGCACCAAAAACTATAACAAACTAACGAGTTGAACCATCAAAAGATCAGGGCACCACTAACTATCCACCTAATCTCGTGAAGTTCTGATCTCTTAATAGTCTTTCTCATTAGTCCGTTATTGTTTCTGGTGCTCGAAAAATTCCTCGACAATTTGAAGAGAAATGAAGAAGGATTATTATCTATACGATCTTGTACTTAAATGAATATGAGAATCGATGACCTTTTTCTCTTTCTCTGGCTGCACCGGCGTGGAGACCGGTACTGATGTGTCCTTAGAAGATGAAGATGACTTAAAAACTTTCTTGACAGAAGAGAACCAGCTTCCTCCTTTTCTTCCCATCAGCAACTGAAGGATCTATTACAATATAAAAAACCTTATAATAACAAATTAACTAAAACTATGACATAAATATATGTGTACTAATTTAGGTACAATACAAACCTGATGAGAGAAAATGTTACTACTTAATTTGGATATAACTTCACAACATATTGTGCATGGAGTTTTTGAGATTCATGGAAAAGTTAGTGGATGAAGAATTGAGAGAAAGAAGAGAAAAGTTAGAGAGTGTGAGAAGAGTAAGTGCAAGACCGCGCAAGTGTTGGTTGGTATTATTAATCTAAGTCACGGATGTTAGACCTCATAGAGTAGTAAATTAGCACATAGTATTATTATACGGTTGGAGGAAGCCACCCTAAGACTATAGTTGCTACTTGTGACCAATAAATACATAACTAATTAATTTACTTTATCACTTTTATTTATGTTTTGGTAATTTTTGGTCTAGAGTTTAACGATTTTCTTCTCTCAATTTCACCTAGTTTTAATGTTTTTATGTTAGAAAGAGGAAAAAAATAAAGTGATCCTAAACCAAGTTCCTGCCAAATCCGCTAGAGTACCTAGTTTTAATGTTTATGTATTTATTTATAATAAATGCAATTTTTTTTTAAAAAAGTTAAAATGATATATTTTATATTAAAAAGCTATTTAAACACAACAATGTCAAAGGGGGTAAAAAGGAAGCACCACGAAACAAAGAAATAGAAGCTACAACATTGGAGAATGGAACGAACACCCAAGGCTAAGTAATGGGTTATTCCACCAAGAATTCAACTCAAAAGTCAAATTTTGAGACATGGCTTTTAACCACCACCAAACAATAACTTTCATTTTATCTAACAATTGCAATAAAGCCAATTCTTTGTGACAAAAATATGAATATTTCTCTCTTTGAAATGATTTAAATGGAAGCCAACCAAATCAATTGCAGACTCAAACAAATCTTTTTATGGAAACAAAGAAGAACCGTCGAATTGAATAGCATGATCGGAAGACATACATACTAGAAAGAACACACGAGATACCCAGCCAATTTAGAACATTAGCCAAAATATCTCCAAAAATCTACATTCTAGAAAAGATGATTAACATATTTCTCTTTCTCACAACCTCCTACGCAAAAGAGAGAGTCAGAATTCGAAATACTTCGTCGAGCAAAATTATCATTTGTTAGAATCCTATTGTTCAAAAGTAGTCATGCAAACGAAACCTTCAAGAAAGTTGCTTTGTTCCAAATGAGATTCCAGTGAGTCATATGTTTATCATGCACCACCTAAGAAAACACATGATGAACCCCTTTGATGGGTGAGACTTGAGAAGCAAGTAGGCACCCTATTAGGACCTAACCATTGATCCGCACACAACATAAACCATAATCATCTCTTATTTATATATATATAAACCTCTAGCTAACCCTAATTCATTCACTCTTAACCCCTAAAATACTATACATTAAAGGAGTATCATATGATGGGATGGGGTAGGTGAGGAGGTTCAGTGGCGGACCAAGAAATTTTATAGAATCCGAGCAAAAAATTTATCGCAAATTCACACGTGACATAATATATAAATAGTCATAGATCGAAATAAAAGAGGTTCATCAATATGTCAACGAAAGTACAATTTAAAATATGGTTAATTATTGAAATTGACCTTGTAATATATGTGAAGTCTGAAAATTGACCCTCTAATTAAATAACACATATTCTGACCCTGTAATATACGCGAAGTCCAAAAAAACAACCAAGAGATTGAATTTTTTTCATGATTTCTTAGAGGCGTGTTAAGAACATTAAAATATGGCTTTACACAAAAAAAATTATAAATTTTAGACAAACAACAAATTAATTATGAATTTTTAAAGTGTCAAAAACTCAAAAAAAAAAAACAAAACAAAGGAAATCTCGACCTATAAATCGAATTTTGAGCTCATTATTTGCAGATACATCTATAAAAATACATAAAACGGATCTGTAAAGTTTCATAGCATTTCGAAGTCGTTTAAATTTATTTTGATTTTTCAATTAAAACGTGTAAAATTGAAATTTTGTTCTGAGTAAGCGTATACTCACAGGTCAAATTTAGTTCCCTAATTTTGTAGGCATGACTAGAACAAGATAAGAACCTTCACAATAAAATTTTGTAGTTTTTAAACGAGATACAAATTAATTATAAATTGTTTAAGAAATTCATAATTATGGGGGAATAAAAATTCATAATTAATTTTTCCCTGGACGAAAAAATTTAATTTTTTTGTGTAAAGCTATATTTTAACGTGCTAAACATATATGGAAAAAATTCAACTTGTAGGTCACATTTTTAGACTACGCGTATATTATAGGGTGGTCAAAAATAAGAAGAAACTCAAGTTACAATGCTAGAATATATGTTTTCTATTTTACAGGGTCATTTTTCAGACATAGTGTATTTACGTGGTCAATTTGAACAATTAACCCTTTAAAATAAGAGAGATGAACCTGCAAATAGTGTGCTAAATAAAATTAGGAGGTAGATGTATTTCCCGAGACCTCTTTGCGTGTGAGAATTTTCATATTTTGCACAAAAAAAATAATTTAAGTGGGTTAATGGGCTATTGGGTTGTGTCATATATAAATAAAGTACAAATTGAACCCGGGTGAGTGCCCGAGGTTGCCGGACGGTGGAACCGCCGATGGGTTGAAGTATTGAAGGAGTTACTGAAATTGCTTTCTTGATGAATTTCTGAATTCTTTTGTTGAAGATAGGTAAATGTTAAATTAAAGTGCTGAAGATGATGAACATTGAGTTGAAGAGATGAAATATACAAATCAAATTAATTAAAATATCAATATTTTTTCTTATTTTGATTTCATCCCCTAAGTTTTTTTTATTTATTTCAATCATCAGGGGTGGATCCACTTAGGTGCTATGTGGAGCTAAAGCTCCACCGTAAAGTCATTTGCACTTTTTGATGTGAACAAATTATTGAGGATGGTTGAGTTTTATCCAAATGATTTTATAGATGTGTTGTAAGTGGCGTTATGCATTCAACTTAAGAATTATGTTACAAATGTTCTATCTGACCCAAAATTTGCTAAGTTGAAAGAACTTTCAGATCTTTGAGCAAAACTTATGAAAACAAATAAGTACAAACAATGAGGTATGTTAGCACACTATTGTATGTTAAACTATTTGATCAGCGAGTTTTTGGTGTTTCTTACACAATCTCGATGAGAATAATATTTGTTGATTAAAAAAAAATACATTTAATTTGCATTATTATTTATTTAAAATTTTACCATGTGTCTAAAGTCTAGATCCGCCCCTATCAATCATTAAGAATTTTTTTCATTTCGGCTCCTCGGTTAATGTTAGAAAAAGAATTTACTTAGTAATCACAAAAATTCCACGTGATAAATAACCATTTCATTTCATTTTGCGATTCCAAAATCAAAGATAACTCGCACATGATACCTTCTTCTGCACCAAATGCATTATTAGATTTGTAGAGTTTTTTCAAAAACCTTATCCACCAGGTTAGAGTTTAACACGCTACTAGTTATATCAAAAAGTGAAGGAAAAAAAAAACGATATGAGTGTTGTTAATCTAGCTCAACAAGAAATCTCGTACTCATGAAAGGAAAAAAAAAAACTATATGTATTATTTTGGTATTCTAGAGAAATGGTAACCCCTTACTAGTAAACCATATGAGATCCTTGGTTTAGATATTTTATAAATTGGGTTGGCTTTTTAAAATTTGGAATGGATTGGTTGTGTGTTTGGTTGAGGATAACGGGAGAAGAAACATCAATAAAATGTTTGATTTTCTTGTACTTAAATTTAAACATAGTAATCGATATAAAATGTATAAATGTTTGGAGAAATATTTTGTAATATTATATATATTAATCGATATGAGATCATGATCAACATGTCGGACGGAGAACATCACTTTGAATTTGTTGTCGATGTCGGAGCCCTCTAGAACCTACCTTCAATAAGCTGGCACCATTCGCAAAAACAGTTACATCGTCATCAAGTTCAAGACTCGTAAGTTTGTAGAAGTCTCTGCTTCAAAAAACATAAAAGCATTGTTGCAATGGATATTTTCAAAGGGAAAAAATTTGAAGATTTTTGTTGAGATTTTTGAGTCAATGAAACAGTGAACTGTGGTGAATAGTAATTTGGTGTGATGAGAGAAAGAAACTGGATTTAACGTGAAAAATGCATAATTATTGGTATTTGTGAGTCTAAAAGATCTTATGGTTTCTGTCATGTTTACAATGAAAGAAGAGCAGATATATAGATATATCACTGACATTGGTCCTAAAAATTGAAATGGTTCCGTGCTATGTGTGCGCAATAAACTCGTCACTATGAAAACTGCCTTGAGTTTGAAACTCATAAAAAGCTTGGGGTGGAGCAACCATATTTATCTTTTGTCTCTTTAGTTGTTTAACCCTTTGGTTTTGGTCGGATGAATTTGTCATAAACATCCTTGTAATTTTATATTTTCCTTCTTTACAAGCGTAACTTTATATTTTTGTTGAGTTTAATATTGAACCCTAAAAAAATAGTCATGGAGAATAAAAAAAATATACTCGTGTGTTTGCAAAAATGTCTTTTATTATTCGCTTGATCAAAATGAAGGAAAAAAAGAGGAAGTAAATACAAAAGAATAGATGAAAATAAATAATTAATGTTGTTTATGTTTTTGTCTAATTTTAAAGTGGTAAATGATGTAATTAATAATGTTTTCATAAAGTAAGAGAGCGTTACAAAATTTATGCGATTTTTTATAATAAAAAATAGTTTATTTTAAGAAGCTAAAATGGATTGTAATAAAAAATAAATATTTGATGGATAAAAGATGCATACTACATAAATCTATTAAGGGTTGTAATTTATAATCAATTTGCTTTATATATATAATAGTTATACTCACTAGATCGCACATCAGTGCGACGCACGTGTGAGTTCTATAAAAAAATGTATTCGTTTATTTTATTTATATCGAGAATTTTTAATTAACAATTGAGGTTATCAAACAATTGAGGTGGATCTGTAACTCAACAATTGAGTATTTATTTCGGGAATCTCTTATATATTTATGAGAGAAAGAATATCTTATATGTTATTTTCTCGATATAACTTTTATAAAAAAAACTTAAGGTTGTTAATTTCTACCTTCAAATTGTTATCAAACAATTCAGGTGGACCCGTGACATGAATTGTTTGATAATTTCACTTTCATGTGTCCACCTTTAATTAACAATTTTTGTTTTCTAATTGTCTTAATAGTTACGATCAATTACCTTGACATAAAAGAAAATTGAGATAGAAAGATGAGAAAGAGGTGGAAGAAAATGGAGAGAAAAGAAAACAACATTCACAGAAACTGAATTATTGTGAAAGAAAATGAGAGATAGACCAATTGAAACATTAGTGGACGGTAGCTAGGGAGTTGAAAGAGGAACTTTCATTTCATTGAGTTAATGGATTGTTTCTTGTTTTTAAGCATTTATTGAGGACACGGTGCAATGAAAATGAAATAGTTGTTAAACACAATTGAAGTGGAATATTCATGGGAAAACAAAGTCTACCATGTCAATTTATAAAAAAAATAAAAATTTGAGACAAACAATGCGTATAAATTAGAAAGAGTCATTTTATTGTTATGATATAATTGCATAATTAAGGACCCACTAATTTGTTTTAAGAGGGAAAAAATAGGGTTTTAAGGAAGGAATATGGGAGGATTTGATAGGATTATAGGATAGGATAGGATTATAATATATAGCTAATAGATTTATTTGTCGGCCCAAAGAGAGAGAAAATAACACATAAAATAGACACCAAATAAACACCAAAAAATAGTAAAAGAATCACAAAGTAGTGCCTAAGATGATGGGGGTATTTATGTGTTAAAGTGGTTATAAGTTTTACATGGAAAAAATTAACTATATAAGAAAGAGTTATTTACACGAATAAACTGCATATTTGTATAAATAAACTGCATATTAAGTATTCATATTTAATGCATGAAAAATGTTAATTATTTGTGATTTAAATGCATGACTCAAATATTCATATTTAATACATGAATAATGAGGGAGATATACATTTTTTGCAAGATATATTGATGGTTTATAATTATACATCTAGTTGATGGTGTTGTGTGTGATTAAAATTCATGACTCCATGAGTAATGTTTAATTCGTGAGAATGAGATAACATTGATTGCGTGTGATTTATTTAAATTAAAATTTGAATTTTTTAATTTAAAATCAGTGATATATCAATTATGTTTTAATCTTTTCTTTAATTAATAAAACATTCGTTCATTAAAGTTTGATAAGTTCTAAAACGATTCTTTTTGTTAATTGGTTCAAGCCCGAATCAATTAACAACAATATTAAATGTTATGATTAATAATTTCTTAGAATGATATAAATTTTTTACTTTTTAAGGCAGTTCCATGCTAGCGAAAAGAATGATTTTTTTTGTTTATTTGGGACCTGAGTTGTTCAATTTTGACAAAATATTGGTAGTGTTAATTACCTTGTATAATTTCTCGTAATATTTTCAAAAGATTTATTTATATGCTATATAGCAAGGTGTTTTTCTTTACTTTCGTAACTTAAATTTTTATCTTTAGTATAGAACCCCCTTATTTTTTTTATTTTTTTTTTAAGTTCTGTCATTGAGCATAGATGAAATTTTTTAGTGATATGATTAAGAGGGACACCATTATTTTAGTTGGTTCAGTGCACCAAAAATCTCACTTATGTTGTTCAACATCTATTCTTTTATTTAATGTAGAATATTTAACTCATAATTGACACAACAACATTTTCTTCCTCGACCATAAGATTTTTCACCTTTGATCCAACATTGGTAACCACTCTTACTCCCCCACAAAGTTCAAATGGGCTCTGCTACCACTGTTGGGATTTTTGAGGAATCCTACACTGGGTGGATCAATACTCGGCTAAGAGCAAGCACATAAGTAATTTTGAAAACCACATCTTCGCCCAATACCTTAAAGCATTAGGTATGAGTCTTCTCACTTATATGGTGGCTTAACCTACTCTTTTATCTAAGGTGAAACCTTTAACTCACATTTTACACATCGTCAAGCCTCAAGCCAACATGTTAATTTTCAAAGGGTCTCGTTAACAAGTGCCTCCGAGACACTCCTTAAGAATCCCAAATTCAAAAATTGTTCATTTAAAAAGTTAAATATTACAAATTTCATTGCATTAAATACATAAATTTTCATAAAATCTTAATATTAAAGATCCTTAAAAGTGGCCCGAGACATTCGTTAGCATTTCCAGTTTTCAAAAATCAAATGTATTATATAGTTGAATTACGGGATCTGGAATGAAAGTGTATTTTGCAAGTTTTTTCTAGGCACGGACAAATACTTTGCATTCTCGTATATGATTTTGCTGCAATTTATCCCTACGTATTTCATGAATATTTTTTGTTATTCTTCCTCCTTTGGAGAATGAGATTCAAAGATTTATGACTTCATTTTGGTGGGCTAACGTAGGTAACCATATTACGGGCATAAGATAAGATGGATGTCTTTGAGATATAAACTTTCTACTAGCAAGAGGGGTGGAAGTATGACGTATGAGCTTAAAGAATTCGTATACTTCCAAATTTAGGTTCTTCTACGAAAAAGGATTGGTGTATTAGAGCATCTTTAATAATGGTGGTATTATTAAGATATAGTTTAAGTGGTCATTCTACGTACACATCATATATTCGCTTTATTTTTAAGTTTAATGTCTAATAAACACTCATTCATTTCAATCCATTAACTCTTAAAAAAACCACTCTGTTTTTAACATTGAATTCATGAATTAACTTTATATTTGAAATATGATAAAAAAAAAAGTTTAAATAAAGAATGCAACGGAACCACCTTCATGCAATAGAGATAATGTTTATACAAGTCTTACATCTCAATAGCAATACTTTTTATTTATTCTCCAACGAAAGTAGTTAATAAGCTCTACATGTTAAAACATTTCTCATTCGAGATGCATGCAGGTCAATATTGATGGATGGGTAAGTAAACCTCGATTATTAGGATACATAGTTATAAATTTTGGATTTATACGAAATTTTGTGTTCTTTGAAAAGTTACTATTAAACGTAATAACTTGATTTCTTCTTCAAAAAATACCAAAACTTAAAAGTAAAAATAAAGCATCAAGTATACTTCTAATAGTATGTAGGATTTGTGCAAACGTGTGTATGTAATGAAGATTTAAGCTAAAAGTTGTTGTTAAGAGAAAAAGGTAGGCAAATATAGGTATCATCATCATTCTTAATGTTAGGTTAAGTTTTAGCTTGAAGGTTACTGAAAAGTCGTAGTTAAACAATTCATATCAATGTGTGTTGCAAGGATAGTGATGGAATGGTGCTTTCGGTAATCATTTATTTATTCAACAATTAGATATCATTCCTTAGAATTTGCTTCTTTTATTCTTGTATGCCCAATAGACTGAAGAAAATCACGGGAAATCTATGTACCTGATTGATCTAACATCAATTGGTCGCAGACAATTCAGACACTCATCCTTGTTCTTTTTTTTTTTTTTTTTTTTTTTAAAATTTTTTTTCTTG
>Ga0228710_1001299_pt1 | contig 36996 bp, 19 predicted proteins | sample MedpolnodulmetaG_FD_177995 | JGI IMG/M metagenome (GOLD analysis project Ga0228710, IMG submission 177995) | Root nodule microbial communities from Medicago polymorpha collected in Santa Monica, California, United States - pink nodules | ecosystem: Host-associated > Plants > Roots > Nodule...
TTTAGTATTAGAACTTAAGGGGATAAAATCGCAACTTTTTAAAACTTAAGGGGTTAAAAGTGCACTTTAGCCTAAAAGTAAATAGTCGACAATCTAGCCCGTGCTTGGCACGGGTGTCCAAACTAGTTATTCTTTTAAAAAGTCAATTATCACATTTTTCTAATGTATTCAATGCACAATTTTTCATTAAAAACTTACCGTTTAAAATGTTTAAAGAGTGTTTCGGGGCATTCATTAACATTTCTCATTCTTTAATTCAGCTTTTAAATTGGATTAGCAAAAAAACTTTTTTAATTGGATTTATATTTTTTTAAAGTATGATTAGGAATTTAAATTTAGAGACTCAATTCTATATTATTTAAAAGTTTCAGGACCTCTTCTAGAAAAAAATTTAGTACCTAGTTGAAAAAAAATTGTTTGAGATCTAATTATGAAATACTGAAGGACTCAATTACAAATAATTCACAAAACTATTTAAATAATTCAAGGACTACAAAATAATTGAACCTGAGTTTCTAATAAAAAAAAACTAGTGTAGGAGTATTTGATTTAATAATTTTTTTTAACAAGCAAAAATGATAGTATATATTTTAATACTAATAAACAATCTCTTTCTCTTTAGCATAAGGTGTAACAAAATGAGACCACTAAAAATTTACAATGTCAGATACAAATTAGCCGATGCTCAAATACAAAAGCAGACTTGACCACCACATATGAGTACCAAAAACAAAATTGACTCTCTTGGCTTGAAGCCACCGTAAAGAATAAGACCTAACCTTTCCCAATAATTGAAGCATAATATTTTCTTTATGCTTAAATAACATATTGTTACGCTCATTCCACACAATCCAATCACACAATAATCACATGAGAATCTGCACCATCAAATCCGATCCACGACCGCACTAGCTACCACAGAGTACCAACCGTGCTACACGAGAGGAACAAATGATGAACGTCCTCCTCATGGCCGCACCCAATCAACAAACCCGATCTTCTTGAGTAATAATACCACGCTCCACGAAGTTTGCCTTAGTTGGCAACCAGTCACGAAGCAACCGCCACACAAAAATAAAGACCTTCAACGGAACTTATTTGTGTTAAGTTAACTCTGAGTCTGAACACACATGCGGATGCTCTTGAGTAGTGAGCATATCATAGACACCACAAATTGAGTACCCTCTGAAAGATATGGGAGCCACTGCCAACTATCTGAAGAGGTAGACTTGATTTAATAAAAATTATCTAGTACATGTATTTTTTTTAATGTATGAATTCTATATGTGGTTTTAGTGTAAGTAGTTGATGCACAATAAATGTTAAAAGAGTGAGAATATGTTAGATAAGTCGATTTGAGTTTATGATATGATATAACCTACGTAAGGTCCAGACTCCTTTTAAAAAAAGGACTAGACTTCCTTAAAAAAAAAAGACTAGACTATACGTTTTTTTTAAATAGATAACACCAATTTTTTTTTCTTTTCACAAACTTGTTTATTAAAAAGATTTAGCGATATAAAAGTCTTTTAAATATATGGGTCTACTAAATTAAAATATTAAATATACATTTTTTTTTATTAAATATACATTATGATTTTTTATTTTTTATTATTATTATTATGAGAATATTAAATTTTGTTCCTACATTTTCTATAGTTTAAACTTATTAACCTTCAACGATTTTTGACATATTTAAAGGTACTATTATTTTTAGTCTTAACTGTATTATTATAAAATATAATTTAAGTAAGGTGTCATATATTTATTTTTAAATGGTTACCTAATTTCATATTCTAAGCGTCATATTAAATTTTAAAATTGAATTTAATTTAATTGACATAGTTTGTTAGTTTATTTATGATAGCCTACATTGATATTAGTGACAATAGTATAGTCTTTTGCAAAAAAATTGTAACGAAAATATAATTTCAGGTCTTTTCAATACTTTTAAAAGAACACATGTTAAATCTTAAAAATTGCATCTATGACATAACTTACAGAAAGAGACTAATTTAATCTAATATTTTACTCGAAATACAATAGGGAATATAATGAATAACAGGGACTAGACTCTAATATGAACCCGCTAACAAAGTTATGGGCGACACTATTTGTTTGCTTGCTTCTTCATAAATGTCAGCTGGTAATCAAAATGAGATGATAACAATTCTCAACATTGATTCTATTTAAAATCATTAATTGCATCTACTACAAATTTACTTTATTACATCATTACATGAAAAAGTAGTACTAAACTTCAGCATACTCGATCGTCTCTTGGAATGTAGATCATGTTATGTATATGCAGTGTAGGGAAATGCTCAATTTATGTGCAGAAATCAAGTAATACTAGAAATCGGGTATGTAGATAGAGAACATTAGTATAGTAAAGTAAAAACTAAAATGAATGGGGCTTCATGGTTGCAAGCTGTAACTTCTATTCTAAGACTATTGGACAATCTTACTAATACAGGCGAAATCTGTTTGTTATTACAGAATAGATAAATGTGGGGACACACATGATCAGTAATGGCTGAGGGAGGCTGAGAATCAGTAGGGTTGGTATTACCATAAATTAGCAACACAAGGTCAAAATCTTGTTCATCTTGACGAGAAAGTTTAAAGATGGTTAACTCCGTTGGTGTGAGTTAAAAATCTCAAATTAAATGGAAAAGTGGATGCCAAGCAACACATTAGGAGGTTTCTTTTAAGATAAATTATGAGTACTTATTTCAATTGAAGAAAATGTACAGCTCAGATGATTTCTTTCTTTCAATTGAAGATCATGTGTTTGCTATGTGCACTCTCTCAACTGAAAAGTGGATGCATGTACTTTTTTTCTTTCTTATGTTTAAAGTCAGACAGTATTTAAAAATGACTACTTCAAATAGATACTTTTACACCCATTTTAAAACTCTTACAGTGCCATATACACACGCACACTTCTATGATTACTTTTCTGCATGTAACCAATCCTTGCTGTTTTAGGATCGGTTGTTGTTGTGATTCAAAAACACATGCCAGTGTCTGCAAACTCATGAATGCATTTGATCAGAAACATTAATATCAGACTCAGAAAATCCAATGAATTCAGTAAAGCCCTTACACTTCACAAGTATGGTATGGCGCCCCACATTTTAAGAAAGGGGCATTTATCATATACTGAGAGCAAATAAGAAGGACTAAGGAGTATGTATCCATTTATTATAGTCACAGTTACATACTCCACCTAGCATAACATTAAATGTTCTCAACTACAATCATGTGCTAATTAGATACCTTCCTAGTTAGGATGAAAAGTTAGGTGAAACATTGACCAATAGTAGTATTTAGAATTTCTGATCAGACTTTCTGAAAATCTCTCCAGTTTAAGATAAAATATGACTCTCACTCAAAGTTGCAGTAGCAAATATTAGTAAATCAGTATTTCGGTACTCGAAATTGTAAGAATCGAACAACTTAGTCCTGCAAGTTTATGAAATAGAAAATATGAGTCGCTTAAATTAAAGAAAGTCAATCAATTTAGTCCCTCCACTAAAATATATCTTTTGTAAACATCGATCAAAACCGAGGAAAGACCTACATTATTGACCATAATAGTCTCTTATACTGCATCAATACAAACATAAAATCTTAAAAATAGAGGTGCTAAAATTGAAAAGGAAAATTACTAAATTGTCTGACATTGTTCAATTGAGGGTCTAAAGTGTTATTTCGTAAATTAGATGGACTAAATTGACAGACCCTTACAGTTTCAAGGACCAAGAATACTACTATTTTTTGGGGGAACCATCACAATGCATTCAGCCATGTCTCTCTTTGTTTTCCAACAAAAAATCAAATGGAGGTTGGCTGAAATTTCCTTGAAGAAACATATTAGAAACAACCTTATACATAGCCTCTGTAAGATGAACACCATCCCAATTAATATACTGAGAAGGGCTAGTGCAGACAGTAGCATTAGGTGTACCACAAGTAGCAAACACAGTGAAGTTGTAAGGAGGTTCTCCTGATCCACAGCAGACACTGAACACATCTTTGAATCCATACTTGCTTGGATTCTTCATCACAGTACGGTATGCATTGAAGTAATCAGCATAAACTATGACTGCATGTGGGTACTGTTTTCTGAATTCTTGTAATTTGGCTTGCAGCATAAGGTTGTGATTGTTGCTTAGGTCGTTGGCACTTTTCACACATCCTAAGTCGTCTCTGTCATCTTCAGGAGCTAAATACATTGTCAGTGTAAGGCACCCTGTTGGTGGATGACCTTGCACAACTAGGTACTTGGCACCCTTCTCAAGCAATGACTGCAAAATTACAAAGAATATAAACCATTGATAATTCTTTCATTAGTCAGTACAATAATTGTTAAGACAGGTCGCAATTCACAAGTAGAGCCTAAAAAACATGGAAACTTTTACATTTGACTAAAAGCAATCACACAAGTGATTTGAAGATCAAATTTTCGTACGCAATATTGAGTATATATCACTCAACATGTCAATTTCTATTTCATGGGGATAAGATAATTTTGTACAGAAAATTATACAACCGAGTCCTCGCAGTGAGATCCTATTTGGTAAACCTTACTAAGTGCAACAAGCGGTAGTTGGATCTTGCATTTGCGAGGATCGGTTGTATGTATGAAAAAATTCTAGACCAAGGTCCAAGACCAAAAAATAAACCATATACATAACTCCCATTTTTATGTACACTAATCTTAAACATCAATCAAATAGTATATTACCTGTAAAGCTCCTGAGACACTGGACATTGCAAGCTTCCTTATAGTATCTCCTGAGACTGTAGATCCAAGAGTGTAAGCATAATCATTAACACCAATTTCACCAAACCAAAAAAGAGTCTCATCATAATCATTACACTTTGAATCAACTCCTTGACAACCTTGGCTCTCCAAGTACTTATTAAACCACAATATCTGAGTTTGAATAGACTGAGGAGTGATGTCAAGAGAAAGATTATTCCTAACAAAGAATTCATGGTTTATAGCTGTTGAACCAGCAACAGCAAAGTTAACACCAAAAGTATCATTTGATCTTTTGATGTGACGATAAGGAGGAAGATAAGGCAAAGAAAGTGATTCTGTGACAAAGTCAATAACAAGTCTTCCATCAGAGTATCTGTTTGTGGAATGGTTGAAGAAAGTTGTTCCATATGGTGAGTTTGATACATGGCCAAAACCACTTGGACCTTCAGCGTTATGTGTGTTGCCTGTGTCTGTGAAAGAGTCTCCGAAGGCGTAAATTTTCTTGAAGGGTCTTGAAGGTTGTTCTGTAGTTGATGTTGCTGAAGAAGTTATTGAAAAAAGTAAGGAGAATGTGTATATGGTAATGAGAGTTATTGTTGACATAGAAGGAGCCATTTCAAAATGGTTCTTGAAGAGTAGTTGGCGACTTCCTTTTGCATTGAGGTAGAGGCCTGTATATATACATGGAAATGAAAATTAAGGAATTGAATTTGATAAAGAAACAATTGTATGACTAATTAATGGTGTGTTTATTTGCACTAGCACACACTTTTTCCATTTACTCTCTTATCTTACTGATTAAAATTTACTAAATAATGTGGGACTCATAAATTTTGATTTATAAGAACAGTTGGTTGGAATTTAGATAATTGTTGTCATTATATACACAAATTATACCTTAAGATTTCTAACGTTATCATAACCATACAAAAAATTGGGAGATCATAGTTGTATATAAGATTGTATCAATTTTGGTCAAATAGAAGAAATCATACCGATATGGTTAGGGTCTAGCAAGAGGGGCTAGACTTTTGCAACTCGGTGAATCAAGATTCAAATTCTCGTTCAGCGACATATTCATATTCAGTATCTGACACATCTCAACTAAGTTTACCTCCTGTGGAGGAAACCTATAGGACACTAGAAAGAAGGAAAAAAAACAGAGAGAGAAGGACTCATATCGATCACATCATCGACTCCAATTGATTTTATCAATTACTTGTAATCCACTATTGAGTCATGATAGATCATGTAGGATCATCACATTGGACTAAGAGCAACAACACAAGTAGATTAGACACAACATCTTCTGCCAAAATTCTAAAACATTAGGTATACGAGTCATGTCCCTTATATGATATTCAACATCTACTTTTTCATTCAATGTGAGACTTTTGCTCACATTAATCTCTCCTTCAAGTGTGAGTCCATCTATACATATAGATCCCTCAATCAGAAGTTTTTTTTCTCCATCCAGAACACTCGCACCACCCTTGGGACTCAACATCAACGGAGCACATTGTTTGACCACTATTGTCAAAAAAGACTAAATGATAACATAAAGGTTAAAAGAATATTTTCTTCGATTATCTTTTACCTAATATTCGTTTTAGACATTTTATCTTTAATCATTTGTTTTAGTCATTCACCTTTTACGTAATATTCATTTTTAAGCAATCAATGTTAGTATGTTAATTGTTAATATGATAGTATTTGCTTGATGAGAAAATTGAGCCCGAGACCATTCTTAACACTCCCCTCCTTAACTTTCTCACCTCAACCACCAAGTCAACCTTATAACTCCCCTTTTAATCCTTTATCTTTCACAAATTCATACAAGTTCGTCTTTTTTTCTATCTCAATATAAAGGACTAAAAGCAAATGTTAGGTAAAAGATAAAGAATGAGAATGAATCAAAAGGAAACTAAAGGAATAAAATGAATAAAAATAAGATAAAAGAACAAATGTTAGGTAAACGATAAGAGCCGAAAAATATATATATATGCTCCCACATCAGATATGAGATGACCTGACAATGTGTTTATAATTGGGGGCAATCCACATCTCACAAGCCAGTTTTGTGAGGATGAGTTAGACCTCAAATTTCAACATGGTATCAGAGCTTGTCGAATTCAAGGGCCACCTACCGATTCACGCACCAAGCCCAAAGAGTGTTGGACGTGAGGGGGTGTATTGGGAAATCCCAAGTCCCACATCGGGTAGATAAGACTCTTGATAAGAGTGTATATAGAGGAGGAAATTCTCAACTTACAAGCCGGTTTTGTAAGGATGAGTTAGACCCCAAATTTCAACAATATACCACTATATAAAAGAGTTAGTTAGGTCCGCTTTACTATATAGTTTTTGGTGAATAAATGTAGAAATGGAGAGGATCCCTCTAATGCTTTGTCTGAGAGTTTACGTGGGAAGGAGGGGGAATAGAAAAAATTTCCTTATTTTTTGAGAGAGTATTCTCGTAGAGAATGCTAAATGGATGTTTTTGATACCAACATATTTTTAATCTTGAAAACATTATAAAAATATAGATTGAATTAGAAGAATTTATTTAAAACCACCAAAATCCTCTTTTAATATAATTTTTTAGTTTTCTAAGAAAAGGAATTTTATATTATGAAGAAAAATAAACTCTGAAAATCATTTATTACTTCTATTTGCTCCTTTTTTTTTTAAAGCCCTTACCTCTTAAACACTCAAACATACCCTACAAACTCTTATTTTTTGGAATTAATCTTTAACAACTTAATTTATTTTTAAAATTAAATTTAAATATTCTACATAATTCAACAAAACTTGAAAACTACTGCATTGTGACTAAAATTCAATTTCCAATGCATTTATTAAATACTCCATTCGTCCCTTTTTACATGAGTAGCTTACAAAAATCACGGGTATTAATAAAAGTTGTTGGAGTAATAAAGTTGTCTCATATGTGTATGACTATTACTAGATTACCATTAATTATATATATTTAAGGGTTAAATATGCTTTTAGTCCCTATAAATATACCAACTTTTCGTTTTAGTCCCTCTAAAAAAAATCAACTTTTAATCCCTATAAACTTTTCAATTACTACTTTTGGTCTGCATTTTTAAGTTAATTTTTGTATTTTTTTTAATGAAATGTGTAAAATATTCTAAAAAAAACTCTAAAAAATATTAAATATGAACTTTTAACATCCAAAAATATAAAAATTCATATTTAATACATATTTTGTTAAAAAATTCTAATTTTTTATAGAGAGATTCTTATAATATTATAAATTTTCTGCAAAATTTTATTCAAAAATATGAATTCTACATATGAGTTTGCTTTAAAATAGAGACCTAAAATGAAGACGAAAAACAATTGAGGACTAAAAGTTGAAGAAAAATTTAGAGACACTAAAACAAAAAATTGACATATTTATACCAAGACAAATTGGTAGTATTAATAAGAGGTATCTATGAAGAAAGTATAATCAATGCATATAAAAATTTGTATATGATCTTATATTTAAGGACAAAACTTTTTATAAACTACTCCTATAAAAGGAACGGAGGGAGTAAATTTTATAAAAACATATTTTTCAAAGCACTTAAAGAGTATCTAACATTTAAAAAAACACATTAAAATAAGGGTAAATGTTAACTTGTGCCCTCAAGAGCATATGCTAAAGAACTCATTATAGAAATATATGTATCAAAAGTTGTACATTCAACTTCTTAAAAGTTGTTATATTATATTTTCCAATATAAAACTGCTTTTTTTAGGTTGCTTAATATGTGCCATAAAGACACAGGATGACCCGAAAATAAATTGGTCACAAATGCATATTTTATTTTATTGAAACACTCCTAGATTCTTTACCTTTGTTTCCCCTCAAATTCTATAATTTATTTGAGGTGTTGAATGTACATGTGCCCACACCAACTGTCCCTGCATGATGGAAATTGGAAAATTTACAAGTAGCTAGGTGCTACCCGGCACAGCGGTGCCCATTTCTTGGCTGTGAAGTAAATTGGCTAACGGTTTTTGTTGTCTTTGTATGCATCTCATTAATGGCCACCATCCACCTGTATTTCAAATCTCGATGCTTTTTCTAGATGAAGTTCTAAATGCCACGTATAAGGTTCAATTTATACAAGAAATTTGAAAGTAGAGAACATTCTAGTGTATTTTGTTTGACTTTATAATTTCATTTATTTAGGTTCGACTTATGTTACATGCATTTAATTTACTCACCCTTCATTTTCTCTATAACTAAAAAATTGGTTTACATCTTTCTATAAAATTTATTTTAACGATAACACAAGAAACTATGTTACAAACTACTAAGTGTGAAATTATTTTTTTTCTTATAATATGGGACGGAAGAAGTATTATATTTTTTGTAGATTTATTAGCAAAGACACTGTCCCTCCTAAAGTATGACATGTTTTGACAAATGCAAATGTTTCAGATATGAAAATTAAGTTTGACATGACCATGAGATAGAAGACAATTTTTGGATGTTTGCAGGCAGCACATGCTCAGGATTTTCTTCTAGCTAGCTATCCTGATTGATGGGTTAGGTCAGCATATGTCACCAGTGGAATATTGTACTATCCTTAGATATTGCCTTATGATTCCACTATTTCGTATTGATGAGGTGTGTCATGTTTGTCGTAAGGCGTGCTTGGATACTTTTGGGGAGCATGTCGTTCATTGTAAGGAGCTTTCCGGTTTTAAGTACAGGCATGACTTTGTTAGGGATGTACTTTTTGATATATTCAAATGAGCGGGGAGTATCAGTGAAGAAGGAGGCGCCCGTGAACTTCCCGACTGACCCACTAGATAGAAGATCAACACTCAGGCATATGGATGTAGGAGGAAAACATGCATGTGTAGACTTGACTGGGGTTTCACTACTTGTGGGATTAGGTGTCGGGCATTTTACGATGGGACAAAAAGTCCTAAAAGTTGTGTCAAGTAAAGTGGCAAAACATGAGAAAGCATGTACTGACAATCAACATATTTTTATATCATTTGCTTTTGACACCTTCGGTTTCCTAGCACCAGAGGCTGTTGTCCTTCTACATAGAGTTCAAAAGGTCATGCATAACAATGTCATGTCTCCTAGGTCCATGAATGTTGTGTTTACGAAGATTAATTTTGTCATCCAAAAAGACTTGATGACACAACTTGCTACCCGTTTGTCTCTATTCAAGTGTAAATAAGTGTAAATAATGGTTTATATCAGTCAAGTGAATTCATTATGAGATCACATTTGAAGGTATCAACTTACTACCTTGTTGAACGTTGTTGACACATGTTTCAATGAGATATGTGTGGTTTCATGTGTCTTACCCAACCAGTACGATTTGAAAGCTTTAATATTTTTTCTACTATTATATGTATTGAGTCACTCTAGTCATATATGTTTGATATAGGTGATAATGCGCCTAACTCTTTGACGCATTTTTCTAAAAAAAAAAACAATAGGGAGCGACGAGGACCACCGAGAAGCTCAATGAGAACAAGCTGGTGTTGTTACTATAATTATATAATTAAATCTTAAGAGGATTTCAAATGGGGATGGAATGAAATATTGTTATGGTCGGTGTTGGTTGAAAATATACATATTGAAAAAGTATCATTTTGTTTAGAATTATAAAGAAAGAGATAGATCAAGGTTATATGTAGGGCTGACAATGAACCGAACCAACTCGATTAAAGTTTGTAATTCGATCGACAATTGATTCGTCTAACTTGGTTCATGAACCAAATGAGCCGAACTTGAGCTGAAAATTAAGTTCGTCAACTAATTGAGCTAAACTTGAACTATATGTAGTTCGACTCGTTTGGTTTACTAGATGACTCGATTATATATATATATATATATATATATATATATATATATATATATATATATATATATATATAACACTTAAAAAATAATTTTAAATTTATATATGATTGAGTTTACACAATTAGATAATTGATTATATATAATACTCAAAGTGCAATCAATTTGCTCTCTTTTTCATTTTCTCTATAATCAACTAGCAATAAAAATTGTTTTTACATCTTCCTATAAAACTTATTTCAAAGATAACACAAAAAACTAGGTTACAAACTACTATGTTTTAGTTTTTTTAATAAGTGTATTTTTTTTTTCTTCTTATAATATGGGACGGAGGGAGTACTTTAAAAATTAAGACAAACACTTAGCAATAATAGGATAAAAATGAGCTACAATTGCACAACGTTGGTGTAGTTTTTAAAGATTTCAAAACTAAAATAGTCCTGTATTGGAACATGCATGAAAAATGGAGAATACGAATATCTATAATAAGATAAACATATGAAGGCAAAATTGAATTTGGTGTGTGTAATAACAATTTAAATTCTTTGTCTTTTGAGTTACATGGTTTAAGTGGATTTACTCATTTCCATATATAAAGTTATGTGCTTTAAAGAAACGAACTGAACCTAATGAGCCGAACCAAATTGTTCGTGAACTTTAAACGAGCCGAACTTGAGCTGAAAAAAAAGTTCATGTCAAACTTGAACCGAGGATCGAACCGAGCCAATTCTTAACAAGTCAAGTCGAACTCAGACAGGTTCGATTCGACTCGACTCATTTCCAGCCCTAGTTATATGTATATGAAATCTTGTTCTTCGCTACAAGATGTGTTAGTTATAAACATTTTAAGTTTGTGTAAGATTTTTTTTCTTTTCTCTTATACTCTTGTCTTACAATGTTATGAGATGTAATTAGTTATTTGTTTCGGAGGTTGTGAGTGAACTAGTATCGATGTATTATAAAAATTTGCATATAATTTTATTTTTTGGTTCGTTAGACAACGTTTATGGCTGTAACCAAAAAAAAAGACAACATTCATAGTTTTTCTCCAATTATACGTTGTTATTTTTTTTTTTAGGGAAACTCCAATTATACGTTATGTTCATCATGTGTTGTGATTATGTTCATTTATTTTCTCTATGCCAATTTTTTTCGACCGTTACTTTATTGCATTTTAAATTCTTTGGATAACCCAATGAAAACAAGTTATTACAAGTGCTGCTTATTGCTTACTATGAGTCTTCTTAAAAGTGGTAGAATTGGTTAAACTTGGTTTTAATATCTCTTTAGAAGTCTCTCTCTCAAAAAAAAAAAAATCTCTTTAGAAGTTTATTGTTTAATTCTGACACATAGGTTGGTCTTCGTATAATTTAGGAGTGTGTTTAACATTCAGCTTGCATACTTTTAAATAGGAATTTCCTCACGTTTGTAACTAGTTTTATGATAATAGAATTTGACAAGTTTTCATACTTGCGTGAGGTATAGAATTCTCGCAAGAGTTTTTATATCTCTTTTGTGTTAAAACTTTTTGGTCTTATCTTCCTCATGAAGGTTATGATTATCACTCATCTTCTAATCTTCTAATTTAATACGCTTTGTAAGTTTTCAATTTGTTTAAAAACATCTAAATACACACAAAAAATATTGAAACCCTGATTAGGGATTCCTTCGCATTCATATGTACAAGTTGGTGTTTAGCAATTTTTTATTTTACTTTAAAGAAAATCTATGTTGTCTATAAGAGTTTGGTGTCACGTGAATAAAATTGTCATCATCTCAAAGTAAAATGCGGAGAAAATTGTATAAGAATTATATTTATTTCAAAGAAGTCAAATTAATTCATCAAATTGCGTAGGAACTATCAAATTACAAATGGAAAAAACATAGGAGATGAAAATCGTTCAAAATAAAAACAGAGAGGTAAGCATCATACAATACAATACTTGAGGGACAAAAAGTGAAATGAATATACACTTGCAGTTTAAACTAGTTTTACATCGACGTCAAATAAAAATAACGTGTTTGGTATTTATCTTTAAAATACGGTTATAAACTACAAAGTAACCCGTAGGGTTACGTTGCATAGTCATTAAACTAAAAAATCTATATAGCACAAAACTTATATGCATTTCCTTAAATGTTTTTCGTATCATTCTTTGTTTAAAATTCATTTTTTATGGTTATAACAAACTTTAATAAAATTGTAAATTTGAGAAGCCATAAATAGTTATGATTATTTTATGTAATGAACCACACCAAAATGCAAAAAAAAAATAAAAATTATTTCGTTTAAAATTGAGTTTTTGAAGTTTCTATTTAGACATGAGTTATGGTCGTTAAGGAGAGCTAAAATTGAAAATGCAATAACTAACAAGACTGTTTCCGTTGACCGTTGCTATTTGTTTGAAAGGAAAAAAACAGGAAACGGTTACATGGTGTGAGTATCATCCAACTAAGCAAACTACGTGGATTTGTTAATTCTGTTTTAATGTACATTCCTGTCTATTCCAACAAATCCTCCTTAAAATTCTATATTATTTTCTGTTGTGTTCCTCCTCAATTTTATTTTTTGCTTTTGGTCTTTTTCTTGTCTCAATCCAAATCTCTACCTGCGATTCTCACCTCATGGCTTCGGTATTATTATTCATTTTTCTCCTATATACTATTTTCATTAATGCAATGAATAATTCATGTTATGAAACTTGTTTGTAATTTACTTTTTTTTTTGTTGATGATCATTGATAAGTTGTTGATTGATTTCATTCATCCTTGGCAAATTTACGGATTCTAATTGCTTGTCATTGGAAATTTGATGGTGATCATCAAGGTGATAAATATGGAATGGAATAACGTTTTTGAGAAACGTTTCTTTGCCTATTTTTTATTTTATTTTATGGATTGCACATTGTTGATTGATAAATGTAAATGAGTTAGGGAGACAAGGAAATGCATAGGTTCAATTTGGAATCTAAATAACACTTTTTTTTAATGCTGCAATTGAAAATTCTCATATGTATGAACTTTTTGATCCGGTTGTTTCAAATGGACATGAAACCAATGTTCATGTTTCTTTACTTGTGGGAGAATTTTATTTTTTTGCAATTAGTACAAGATTCTATTGATAGAGTTGAATAGTCATATGTTATGGAAAAATATTGTCTTTATTTAAAAAATTAAGATAATGAATAATAAGGTCATTCATCAATTTTAAAGATTGTACAACATGATATAAGCTCTATTTGAATTGGCTTATGAAAAAATTATTTAGGCCATATCTATGAGGTATAAGCATTTGATAGAATGTTTGAAAGAGGTTACAAAGATAGTTAAATTGTTTTATAAACTATCTTTGAGAGTTGTTGAAAACAACTTACAGAATATATATGAAAATAGTTCAACTACATTTTTTTTATTAAAGAAATATAGATTACAAACACTTAATTAAGCTGTTTTATCAAACACACTCATAGTATCATGGCATTAAGATCATCATCATCATTCTGCACTAACTGTTGAACATTTGGTTGATAAATACAGCAGGATAAAGGTCGACCATTGCCTAAATTTGGTGAGTGGGATGTGAACAATCCTGCCTCAGCCGAAGGTTTTACAGTCATTTTCAACAAGGCTAGAGATGAGAAGAAGACCAATACTTCTATCAACATGGCTACACCACGTACAGCTGATCCTGTCTTCGAGAATGACAACCATCCTAAATATCCTCGAAAGGTTAAATCTAGTAGATTATTCATGCTACTGTTATTTGTGTCTATTGTTGTTGTTTATGGATGTTTAACTAAAGAGATACTTTAATGGAGGGAATAAGATGATTGACATATTACATGTTTCAATTTAAAGAACTAAATTGTTATTTCACAAATTTGATTTGAAGGGCTAAATTGATCGACCATTACAATTTTTAATGACTAAAATGTATATCTAATCGTTTCCTTTAGTTGTCTGTTTTGACTTGTTGTTTGAATATCCTTCTCTAATGAATTTTATTTAATATCTGAAATGAAATTTGAAATGCAGAGTAAGTGGTTTTGCTGCGGTTGATTCTATGGTGATTTATGCGCCAATGGATATGCTGGGAATAGGGATTAGACATAAAGAGCAATCTACAAACCCTCAATTGTTATGTTGAAACCATGTTCTTGCTGGATCACAACCTGATATATTGTTGATGTTAGTTGTAAGCAAGTTGCATTTTGAACACCATTTTTCCTTCTTTTTTGTTTTGAAAAGATTCATCAAACATTGATTAGTTCTTATCGTGTAAGAAAAATTACATGTGCAAGAAAATAGTGTAAAATGTGATGTAATATAAAAAAAGTTGTACAAATATAATAAAAATAAAATTGTATAAAATAAAATTGCCTCATCATTCAATCCTATTATTTATCTAACTTGACCAGTTCTATCATTTTTGTTCTGTAAAGATAGTATTGTTTACCGTCTTGTTTACTCATGACAAGTATTGAATAGTTGTCATGCTTGGAATACTCTTTCCAACCTACTTCTATGTTTCTCTCCCCTCCCCCTAGGATTTTGAGAAACCTTGTATGCGTATAAAAAAAAACACTAATAGTATGCTCCTCCATCTCAGCGAGCAACGAAGCGAAGACGGTGACTATTCAAAATCATAAAAAGATCATCTCAATGAGATTTCAAACAATCAGAGATGATGGTTGCAATCTGAATGACCTGTGCAACAAGATTCCCTATGTCACGGCCACAACCACATCCAGCTACACTAATTTAAACACTAACACAAATGAGGGTGTAGCAACCCAACACAGGATGGGGTCTGGCCATGCTCATGACGTTTAGAGTGCACACAAAGACACCATGAAAAACAATGGGAAATGCCATATCACCGCACAAAAGTGAGATGAACAGAAAGATAGCAATTAAGTAGTAACGAGAAACAAGATTCAAAACTAGAGAAACCCACACGAATTTAAGGACTTTCTCATTCTTCCTGCCGGGATATGCATATGAATATGACCCAAAATCCAAATGGCAGAAACATTTAACTGCAGGGAAAAGAATGAATGGGGTGAAATGAAATTTCGCAGAATTTTAAAATCAATACTGCACTATGCACCAGCTATAGATGGTAGTACTGGTTAGACACGGCTTTCAACCCTGACTTTTAAACTTCAAAACTCCATTGGCAACTGTTGAACAAGAAAGCGACATTCACAACCATCCAAACTGGTCTAACTTTAATCCAAAGGAAAGAAAACAAACCAGAAATAACAGATAATCAATCTGCAGATGCAGATGTAACCTGTAATAAATACATAAGAGACTTGTTTGACATATATAGATATTCTCTGCAAAGCTTGTATTTAGCATTGCAGAGAGCCATAAAGTTAAATAAATGTATCATGTTTAGGAAAAAAAAAACTAGAGGTTCTGGGTCTGATTGTATCCAAAAAGATAGAAGATCCTTGACAAAGGCTTTTAGACAGATTGTTGAATTGTCGCATCACTTGCACCTCCACCCATCCCAGCCACCTGAGCATTAGCTGAGTTTGCATAGGATTGCTGTCCGAGTCCAGGCATCATTAGGGGAAGTGCGCTTTCTGGGTGGTCAAATCTACAAGCTGGTCCAAATTTGCAAATTCCATAACGACTATAGTGCGAGCAGACACTCTGGTCCTGGATTTAAAGACAAATAAAATATTAACCATGATTAACTAGCCAATCTACTTAGTAGCCTCATACGACTAATCATACTAAACAAATAAACTCTAGTAACTTCTAGGTTACATAGCCTTGTCAATTATATTTTAAAAATTCCATAAAAGCAAAAACAGCAGCATAACTTACAGGTCTCAAAGGCAGACCCTTGTCACTAAGGTTGCAAGGAGGCAACTTTGCAACCCGATTCTTTGGATGGTGAAATTTACAGTTAGATTTGAACTTGCAATCCCCAGTTTTAATGAAGAAACTGCATTCAGGTTCACCAGGCCTTTCTGGAAACACTTCAAATGGCATCTGCTTTTGATGGTGCATGTAAGCATTTGTTTCAATTGTTGGGTTGTTCATGACATAAGTAGAAGATGGATGCATGATCCTCTCTGATAAGTAAACAGGTGCCTTTACAAACCACAGAAAAGTCAAATTGATTAGGAAAACAACTTGCAAGAGTTCAGTTGGTAGAATATGTAACTCATGGAACAGGGGTCATTAAGATTGCATTATAGAAAATGGTAGACTAAATTGTATATTGTAATCATTAGAAAAAAATAATCCTTGCCAGATGGCTTTTGGTATTGAATCTACGTATTTTTACCTGATATCCATTCCAATCAGAAGTTTGGGGAGCAAGTCCTTGAGTAGGAGTAGGCATCAATGGAGCAAAAGGTGTTTCATTCAACTTTCTTGAAGAAGACCATGAGGCGACAGGTTGTTGTGACACACCTCGTAGTGAAACAGACCCTCCATTACCATACCCTGATTGAGGATCAGATCCTCCGACAGTTGTAGGATCAGGATGATTAAACCTACAGTTTGATCCAAACTTACAAGAGCCAGTGCGCATGTAATAGGGGCACTCTCTCTCTCCCTGTAACACAAAACATTTTAAATATTTCAGAAAGAACTATTTTACAAGAGTGCAAAGAAAAGATAGTATATATCTTCTCAAAGGTAATAAGTTGTACCAGACGAATAGGTAAGCCGAGAAAGTTAAGTTCTGAAATTGGTGCTGTGAACCCTCTTGAGTGGTTGTACTTACAAGCTTTTCCAAACTTACAACCTCCAGACCTTTGATAATACTGCCATACAAAAAGATAAAAATAAATAAAAATGAGTAGAAACATGATGCTAAAAGTTCTATTATCATTGCCATTATCAATATTATCCTTGCTAGGAAAGCATAATAAAGCTTAACAAAAGAACTCTGTCAACTGACATGCCATTGTAAAAACCAAACAACCATGTTTGCTTCCTCTGTTCGTGGCTAAAGTACACTAGCATAGATTAACACATAATCCTGAGAATCACAAGTGTCCACAAGTGACATCTATTAATCCTAAGCAACCAGTAATTAATCAAGGAATTTTAGTGCAAGATATATTGCTTCTATGTCCTACTCTTTAACCCAGGTCCCCTTGGTGCTACAAGTAAAAGTGTAGAACAGCGTCGGATAATACGACAGCCCCTAAGATTGAACATAAATTATCTATGACCTTAAGGTGACACAAGGAAATGAAAAAAAACATGTTAGGTTTAATATCATAGAATAAACCTTGCACATAGTCTTCCATGGAAAAACACAGTCACGGGGAACTTGTATTTAAATTTTAATGAATACAAATAACATAAAAACCAGAGTGATAGTGTGATAGTATTACGTTAAATTTGCAACATAATTTGTTTAGAAAAATGATTTAGACAATAACCTTGCATTCTGTCTGGCCTGCGTTCTCTTCTGGTTCTTCTCTTTCTCGCACCTTCTCCCTAACAGCCTGCATTTTTAGTCAAAACACCAAAACAAAGAAGAATATTTTAAGATATGAACATCAAATAATATGTGCCTAGTCATAAAAGCCAATAGAACCTTTTTGCTATGTTCTATCATGAACGAAAACATCTATTGTCCCTTCTAAAGTAAAACTTTCTCTTCCATTTTTATAACCCTAGTGAAGTCCTTACGCCATATAGTAGAAGATCTCACTAAGAGTATAACTAAAAAGTCGGAAGAACTAACTAATCAAGCAATGGCACAGACAAAAAACAGAGGCCAAAACAGACATTTTAAAGGCATTGCAATTTGCAAGCTTCATAGCACCGACACTTCTAATAGAAGCCGTGTCCGATGTCCGACACGTGTTAGTGTCTGACACCGACATGACACTAACACTAATATATGTGATTACATTCAATTATGCCATTTTTTCCAAATTATTACCGGTGTTGACGTGTCAGTGTGTGTCAGTGGTCAGTGTGACTCATGTCCGTGTGTGTTCTTCATAGATTGCAAGGATATCAATTTCTCCAAAAATCAAAGTTCAACATTAGATACAAACCAACAAAGATGCAACAGTTATTACCAGTTCTTCCAATCAAAAGTACTACATTCAGCAAGATCAAAATGTCCACCACACAAACAAAGGGTATTTGGGGCAAAAGGTAAATTCAAGCTTAAACCTTAAGTTTCAACCATGCCATATCTAAAGGGATTCATCAGCAGCATCAGTAACAAACACAACATCTAAAAAATATACAAAAGAAGAAAGAAAAAAAGAAATAACCTGGTTTTGGTTTTTCCTCCTAATGGGGTGATTAAATTTGCAGTTGAATCCAAACTTGCAATTCCCAGTCTTCATATAAAATGAACAATCTTCAGCTTCAGGCCTCAAAGGGAATTGATGAGTTCCATCGCTGCTTTTCTCTTCCTTCTCATCACCATAGCCATAACCATCCCCATATCCAGCACCATAACCATAACCAGCACCACCATCATCACCACCACCATAACCCCAATCATCAGCATCTCTACCACCACCAAGCTCTTCATTCACATTCTCATTCCAACTATTAGTATCCCAACCTTTGCTATCTCCATCGACACCAACCCCTTCTTCACCCTTTACAAATTCTTCATTTTCACCCGTAATAGGTTCTTCATTTTCACCCTCAACAGATTCTTCTTCATCTTCCTTTTCACCCTTCAGAGATTCTTCATCACCAACTCGTTCACCATCATCAAAGTTTGAACCTTTATCATCAATTTCAGTACCCCTTTCATCACCAACTCGTTCGCCATCGTTAAAGTTCGAAACTTCATCATCAATTTCAGCACCCCTTTCATCAGAAACTACTTCACCATCGTTAAAGTTCGAAACTTTATCATCAGTTTCAACAACCCCTTCATCTTCAACCTTCAAATCCAACTTCTCATGAAGCTCCACAGCAAGTTCATCATCATTCTTTTGAACCGTTTCATTGAGATCTGACGGTGGAGAATGATGATCAACTGGTGAAGAAGATTGTTGAACCTCAGAACCCAGTTGGGGTTCTTCGGCGTTGGAAACAGTAGCAGCTAAATCGATTTCTTCAGAGTGTTCCATTCTCCCTCCACATTTCAAACCCTAATAGCAGAAATTGATTTTTGTAACGAACAAGAAGAAGAATAAGAAAGATCACACACTGACGCGGAGAGAAGTAAATAACAAAAAAGTGAGAAAAGAGGTTTTTATATGGGGAATCAGCAAAGGGAGTGAAGAAACCAGGGGCAGTGTGTGAACAAACAAAGGGGGAAAAGAGTGTGCTACTTTTATATAGTTTTTTTTTTTTTAATAATCCCATTTTCAGACAAACAAACTAAGTTAATGGTGAGTTTGACCGTGAGATAAATGTACTTCAACTAAGAATTATTACATCCAATAATCGAATTTGAGTTTTCTCAAATGATTTGTTGTTTGGTGAAGTAATTTTATGTAGTGTTGTTGGTGTCTGCTCTTTACGTTTCTAATTATAAGTAAATTTTACTTTTTAGATTCATTTAATTAATGATGTATGTGGTTCATAATATGAACCACATACATCATTAATTGAATTAACCTAAAAAAGTCAAAATTGTTTATAATTAATAACAGGGGGAGTATTGTCTAATATATTGGTTGTTTGGTTGTACTTTTTTAATCGAGTATTATGTGCTTGCAACTACAAAAAAAACTAATCTTTGAGGAGCTATATTCTTATAATTAGATTCGGGTCGGTTTTTAAAAAAAATAGATTCGAATCTGAAATCTTTTACTTCCTCTAGTTTATTTATAAGAAATGTTTGGGTCAATAAAAACTAGTGTATATGGTTCAAAATTTGGACTAGATACATTAATGTTATATTCTTTTTCTTGCATTAATGAAAGGTTTTTCATTACCATGTGCGAAGTTTTCACCGTCATTTAACGACAACTGATCTTTCTTAGAGAACATGTTGGGAACGCAAGGTGGATTTCCCATAGAAGGGATCAAATCATTGACACATTGCATAAGCGTCCTAATCTCTTCTAAAAGAATCAATCATTGTTGGTAATGAAGAGTACTTTTGTAAAATAAGTCATACATTTTTTTTATATAGCAGTAGTGTTAATATCTTTAAATTATGAACGATATTTTTTATGAAATTTTGATTAAAATTGTAGGTGTAGATGTTCGTGACTTTCAAATTATAATAACCATGTTTATCTTTTTCAATGACACAAATAATATAACATATATAATATAAATTCGTATCTATTTTAATGACACCAACAATATAACATTATTCCCTTGAAAAAACAATAAAACATTACCGTATATTTTTTTTAAAGGTATAATTTAAATATTAAAAGTCAGTCCAAAATTTCCTAACCCTCTTTATATAAAAAATATATGGTGTAGATAAATTTCTCCATTTAATTCAAAATTAACTATATTTCTTAATTATGTAACGTGATTTGAGACGAAGGGAATACCTGATTTTTTTTATTTTAGGATTAAATATATTATTTTCATAAAAATATACAAAAATTTCTTTCACACTTTTGTGTCAACATATCTTCATTTATAAGTTTTAATTCTAAATTTCTCCTTAAAAAAAATAATAATTACATGTGTAAAGATCACATGATAGGTGTCAAGTAAATATTTTTTATGACTTGTTATTGTTGAAAATTTAAAAGTTAATTTAGTATTTTATTTTTGCTCTTTCTTTTCAACAATATTTATCACATTTGAACATTCAACATAAATTAAGAAAAGATGATAAATAAAATGAAAAGAATGATGATTTTATTTAATTACTCATATTAATTATTTTTGTATTTGCATTATCATATATGTAAAGTGAAGAATAAGAAATTGAGAGTGATTCATGATTTCATGTAACATCAATTAGAGGGTTAAAAAATAATCAATTAAAGCTACATTTGAAATTAAAATTGATAATCATTCTAGATAAAAAAAAAAGTTGCAAATATGACAATGACTATAGAGTATAGATGTTATTATTTTTGTGCTGATTGTATTTCGCACAAAAACAAGATGCAATTTGATCTCTAAAAAAAAAAAAAAGATGCAATTTGTGTTGCCCCAAGCCCTGGTAGCATGATCAAAGGTGTTAAAGTGGTGAACCAATCAAGGATGAACGATAGAGATTGAAATGCCGAAGGTTTCAATATAATTTTACTATATTTTGTTACTTAACAAATGTCTCGTGGGTATTTGTTAGTGTTTTCCTTAACAAGTTTAAACTTATGATCATTAACGACGACATAAGAATTTAAGTCCTACATCCTTGACCATGTCTAAGAACTGAGATCTAATTTTTCGTGTCGCTTTGAGAGGCTTTGGTTTCAAAGGAATAATCGAATTTTTAATAATATAGTCTCTTCAGCTATTGTTGTTGATGCAGGTGTCAAAAGGATGATGGTTGATATCATAACTAACTTAGAAATGGTGAGAAGATTAGGAATTCATAAAACCTTTTCTTTGAACAATTATTTTATCCACCAAATACGAGTTGGATGAAGCTTAACTATGATGGCGAAATTACAACATCTGACTATGCATCTTGTGTCTTGCTTAGGAAACATCTCATAACAATGTTTGGTGTCATGTGTTGCTAAGCTGGAGATTTGTACTATCACACATACAGAGTTGTGGGGTATTTTACTATGTCTTAAGCTCAGTATTGCTACTAACTTTCTTTTCAGTGGGTGCCCCGAACACTCATTCTTGTAGTCAATCTGATTAAGAAATTGTCTATAAGTGGATCATGGTTGGATCTGTAATTATGTACCGGTTATAAAGCAATTATGTGGTCTCACAATCTCTGTGAAGGAAATCAAGTTGATGGTGTCTTTGCAAAGTTTGTCTGGTCTAACTATTTGGATTATGATTTGTGATTATGTTCCTAATTTTATGCCTCTGGGCTCTAGATGTTTATGTTGATGTTGCTATGATTGGTTTCTCTCGTGGCTTTTAGTTTTTGTTTTTGTTTGGGCATTTAGCCCTTTTTTCCAACAAAAAAAGTACGGGCATAAGAACCAAACAAATTACGTGGATTTCAAGATATAATTGAAACCAATAAATTATTTTAACTTTTTTTTAATGTTTGGATCCAAACCGAACCGAATCAATCAAACTCGGCCTCTATCATTTTGGTTTCGAGTAACAATTTCATGTCATTCAAAATCTATCACTGAGAGCCAAAGCAAACCATTATTTTTTAAAATTGTTTATCTTAATTTAAAATATGTGTTTTGGTGTGTTTTTTTAATTATTATATTTTTATTTTAGCATAAGTACTTGTTTTAGTAGTACAAGAAACATAGGATGTTAGAATAAATTTGTCAAAAATAAATAAATATAATGTTTGAACAAAAGTTATTTTTTAAAACAAACTTATTGAATTTAAAATATATCAATCCGGTTAAACCGAACCAAATCAATATATTCTTCATCAATTTAGTTTGGTTTGGATTTTAAGAGAAAATATTGCAAAAATCAAACCAAACGACTACTTTTGCTTTGCTCGGGTTTATTTTATTTAAAAAGTCGAACAAAATCGACATGTAATATTCATACTTTTGACAATATTACGGTATATCATTATCGTTTATAGTTTTAGCTTAAAAAAATTACAATGCATAACAAATTTCATCACCAATTCAAACACATCCTTTGAGAAAATGGAGAAAGAGAAAAATATTATTAATTAAAATATACATTGTCATTTTATAAAAGTCTCCAAAAAAATTTGAACTTTGTTTTTTAAAATTACAAGATCAGACTTTTATTATTGAACTTACCATTCAAACATACACTTTTTTTAGAGGATGGATAATACAAACGTACACTTAAATTGCAAGTATCATGAAATCGAGTCACAAAATTTATGAAATAACAAAAAAAAAGGTAAGAATTATGTTAATTTAGTTTAATTGTCAAGAAAAGTAGAAGACGATGACTAATCTGTCATTAATAAGACATTGCGAGAATCTTGTCTAACTAAATTAGAAAACTAAATTATCTAACTTTTACAATTTTCGAGTATAAAATTAGAAAACTAAATTATCTGACTTTTACAATTTTAAGGATGAATGAGTTAAACATAAACAATTTATAGATTGAACAATGTGTCTCAAATATAAAAGAAGATTCTTTTTTCAAATTCATTGAATAAATAATGTATCTAATCTATAATATAAATTAGATACATACTTTATTCAATAAATTTAGAAGAAAAAAAATAATATTCTCTTATATTTGAAATCGGAGAAAGTATTTTTTCGAAGAATTATAAAACACTAGATATTTGTAACTGCCATTTTTTTTTAGAGATTTCTTTAAATTTTTAATTGCATTAATTTTTTTTACCACAATGCCTCTGATTATGGTATATATTTCTGTGCAATATGCAATAAATTTTTTGTAAAATCATTAACTAATTTTCTTTTATAAAGGATAAAGCGTTAAAAAATATCAAATATCAACAAAATTAATACAATGATCAATTTTATTATTAATTTTTTGTCAAGTAGTCTACCGGTTGTGCTCACACCTTTTAAATGTGGAGAAATGGGGATTCCAGAGTTCGAACCTCCGACCCTCTGCATACATTATGCATTATCTCAGGGTCCTCTCTGACAATTCCGAGGCCCGTTGCAATCTTGACAATTTTAATTTAAAAAGTATTGAAAAAAAATTCAACATCTATGTTCTAGTTAAATATACGAGAAAGGATTCAAACATGACTTTTACCCAAAGACAAATAGACATTTACCTGCGGACAATGTATAATTGACAGTAAAAGAGTTGAATTATGGACTTTTACCTACGGACAAATGACATTTAGTGATGGATTTGTGCGTAGGTACAAGTTTTTTTTCTTCCTTTTTTTTCAATTTTGAGTCCCTTTAAGTTTGAGATCATGTGCCAAGGGCCTTGAAGTATTTGCACAGGGCATGCCCTGCATTGTCCCTATCAACTAAACAATGCTCATGAGAACCAATAACCAATTTTTTTTTATTCTGTGATTTAGTTAACAAAGCTTTATATTTAGGAAATGATATTTTAACTTCGTACTCTCGTTTGAAAGAAGAAGAAAAAAACTTAGTTGTACTCTAAACATTTTAACTTTCACGATGTAGCCACCCACCACACAAATTTTTAGGAGTAGTGATATTTGTACAACTATTGTAACAACTTTCTTTTTCTTTCTTCTTATTGATCAAAAACAATAGAGAGAGAAAAATGAAGAGAAAAGATAAAAACATAATATGAGTATGAAAGAGAGTTGTCAAAAAATTGTCACAAAATAGTTATATAAATATCATATCTCAATTTTTAGCTTCTTAGAATTCACGTTCATATTGTCTAGGGACTCAAGAATGTCAACTACACCGTGTATCTGTATTGTAGAGAGGCATGTTGGATTGGATTATGCGATTGTGAAATTTGTATCTTTCTTTTTTGATAAAGGAATTTGTATATTTTTTAAAAGGAAAATGTGTCACTGAATTAATATATAATCAATATTATTATTGCTGTGTGAAAATTGAAGTAAAAAGTGTGCGTAGTTTACAATACAATAATGCATTGGAGCATCTTTCAACTTGGCCAATATTATAGGACAAAGGAAGTACAAGTATTTGTCGGTGAATTTGTGCTCTAAACTCTAAAGTGACTTTCACAAAGCTGGGTATAAGGGTTACAATTCATTTTTTTTTATTGGATGTTCACGTGAGTCTCACATTTTAGAAACGAATCATTCCTAAAGTGGCAAGTCCCGAGTCCTCACATTTCTCTAATTATAATTGTGTTTTTAGCTTTTGTTAGAAAAAATTTGATTTTAAATGAATTGATATTATAAAATTGATTCCCGTTAAAAATAAGTTAAATGTAAATTCTAATATTGCAGATATCTGTCTTGATGTTCTAATGTTCGATAGGGAGTTGTTAAGGAGCTAAAATTCTAATGAAAGGAACTAGTGCATTTTGCATGTCTTGGTTATGCATATTACATAAGTCCATCCTTTATCCTTACATATGAAACATTTTCTTTGGCATGTAAGGGACAAGACACCACCTTTCCCCATCTTGGAGGCATCTGTCTTGATGTTCTGATGTTTGACATAACTCGGTCATGAGAAAACGAGGATCGTGCATCATAGCTGCACCTCCATATAGTTTCAGATATTACCATACTAGATCGTATTTAAAATAAACGAACCTCTAAAATCTTTAAATATCCCAACACAAATGTAAAGGTTATGTGATCCTCTAGATGCACCATCAGTATTGCATTTAAGCCAATAATTAAGAAGAGCGGGCTAATTAACTTGAGTCATATTAGGAACCGCTGGAGTAATTTTGAACTCATGGATACAAGAGTGCTTATGTCCTTTAGACAAGTTTATGGATTATACATTGAATCTTGTTTCTGCCAAACCTAAGTAATAATACCAAATAATGTTAATAATTGTTTACATAATTAAATTGTCAGTTGAGAGCTCCATTTTCCATTCATGATGAAAAGAAGAATGGTCATTGAAATGTGGTCCAAGGGCCAATCAAGAAAAACAGAACAAATTTCAAATGTGAAAAGCAAATGAGCAATACAAAAAAAGATGGTGTTTGTGTCTTCAAAAGCATTGTTGCGATGGCTACAAAAGCCTACAACAATACACTGTAGTGAAACCCCTCTTCCTAAGGTTGTCATCAATAGGCAAAACATCATGAATAATTTTCCAAATTACAAAAGTTTTAATATGATAAATCACAATAGACCGAATTTTCTTTCCTCAACCAACATGTTGACTATGAGTAAAATTTGCATTATATGCATCTTTGAAAAAGAGCTCTCCAGAGACAGGGGTATTCCAAACCATATGATTTTTATATGGTGTAAGAGGAATTATACAAACCTTAATTCTATTGATGAGGATAGGTTAGGCAATAAATTAACCAATCAGGGGAAGACCAAGAGCCATTGGGAATGAAATTAGATACCATGGCAGACAAGTCACCTCCCATAGATTCAAGAATTTTCAATTCACCTACAAACACATTATCATTCCATTTGCCATTGCAAAATGATATAGAACTACAATCTTCAATTTTCCAGGAGCTATCATTTTGAATTTAATCAAGAAATCTTTTTAAACTTGGCCATAAAGAAGAAGAAATGTAACTATTAATTAGCTTATAGTCTACCTAAATCTGATCTACGTAATAGTCTACCTTTTCAAAAATATATATTAATTTGTATCATAAAAACATTTTTCAAAAAAATAAAATTGTATGATACAAACAATCAAAAAAAAATAAAATATATATATATATATATATTAATTTGTATCATAAAAACATTTTTCAAAAAAAAAATTGTATGATACAAACAATCAAAAATATATATTAATTTGTATCATAAAAACATTTTTCTTTTTCAAAAAATATAAATTGTATCATACAAACAATCAAATTTGACAGAAGACAATGTCTCAAGGAAATTCTCTCTCAACAACTCATTTTCACGCAATCAACAATAGCCATCACATTAAGCAGCATAGGTGGGAAAATTTTAAATATTTTGAAAATTGGAGACCGAAACCAGGAATCTAAAAATAGTAGCCAATTGATATATCTTTCAAACTAAACTTGATCTAATGGTGTAAAAGTGCACAACCAACAGACCCTTCATCCAGAGAGAGTAAATGTTAAAAGACAACTACCTCTTGATGCAACATTATCCTGAAAAGCTGTAAATGAAATAAGACCAACTTTTTACAATGACCGAAGTAACAGGAACCTCAGTGAAATGATCTAGAAGAAAAATGTCAAGTAAAAGAGCAAATGGAAAGGACCATGTCAAACAATCCCAGATTATCCCATCTTCAATGGGAGGACAACATGCCCTGGGTAGTTTAGCTAGACATCTGGGGCAGAGGAATCAAATGATGGCAGAAGCCACCCCTTGGTCTGTGCATGCTCCACATAGAAAGCAAATTTTTCCTTGGCGTTTGGAATGTCCAGAGCCAGATCATCAAGACCCTCCTTAATCCGGGTGAATCCTTTAGTCAGCTGATTGGTGGTGATAAGACCTTCACTGAAGCACTCCTGCAGCAAATCTAGCATCCTATCATTCTTCTTCTCCATGGCCATAACCAAAGCTTTCTTCACTACCTCATGGTTGAAGAAAGGCATCCCCAAGTCACGAATACACTGGCATGCTTCACTGACAACCCCACCACTTTCATACTCCTCCAAGAGCTTTGTGATCTTGTCCTTAGCATCCTCCACAGCCCATCCAGTTCCCCCGCCCCAGCATCTCAATAGCCTTTCACCTGCATGGCGAGCAGAAGAGAGTGTTCGAGCCATACGCACAGTTTCACTACCACTGCATTTTGGTGGTAGTCTACTGCCAATTTCGTCCAAGTTCAATGGGGCAAGTACATCATCAATCACAGCCCGAGCTAAAAACAGAGCAAGCTCATTTGAAGCATCCAGTATATCCAGCGTTGTATCTTCAGCATTTTCCAGAAGCATGACAAAACCATTAACAATATCCTCTGTTGAGAATATCTCTATATGAAGTGCAGATAGCAGGACAGATGCCATTTCCTTTTCTCTGTTCTTTCGGTCCAAAGCAAGTGTTATTAACCTCTTCAAAAATATTGGGTTATACTCAGGTGCTCCAAGATCTTCTAGACTTCGAATGAGTTCAGGAATGTCATCAGAGAGAAAATACTCATGAATTATAGTTACAGCTTCCTTTTTGTACTTCCTCACATTCTCATCTTCAACTTGGAATTCCCCATTTTCACCAGCTGGATTGGCAAAGGAAGCATCAAGCCATCCTTCAGAGATTGCCTTGGGGACAAATGACAGAAACAAGGCTTTAGCTGATGGAATATCAAGAGCAAGATCGTCTAGGCCTTCTTCCAATCGAGAAAACCCTTTCACCATTTGGCTGGAACTAATCAGTCCTTCTGCTGCTGCTTCTTTTAACAGCTTCAGCAGTAGAGGTTCTGCTGAAGGAATCTCCATGGCAAGTACCAGGGCCTTCTTCACAACCTCGTGATGGAAGAACGCAACTCCCAACTCGCGTATACACCTACAGGCTTCAAGTGTCTCGCCACTATCAACATATTCTTTAAGTAAATCAGCAATCTTTTTCTTCATTTCTTCAACAGTGATGTGAGTGCTACCACCCCATCGTCTTTCCACAAGTTCAGCATGGTGTGGAGCTGAGAGATAGCTCTTCTCGGCAGTTTGGACTACCTGAGCTCCCTTGGAAGATTCTGGAAGAGCCTTCCTTGCCCTGGCAAGAAAGGCTGGTGGAAGAATGTCATCAACAACAGCACGTGCCAGGAATAAAGCAAGGATGTCAACTGCATCCAGGATATCGACTGCAAGATCATCAGCAGATTCAATAAGCATAAAAAATCCATCCCTAATCTGTGTGGGACTAATGACATCAGCATACAGCGCTGAAAGCAGAACAGAAGCCATTTCTTTCTCCTTATCATGCCTGTCCATTGCCATGGAAACAAGTCGCTTAATGAAGTATGGATAATATTCACTTGAGCCAAGTTCCCTTAGGTCAGATGCTGCCAAATCTACATCCCCATTACTGAAGTATTCATCTATGAGGGATACCACTGCTTTCTTGAATTCATCCAAGGGGTCAGTAACAGTAGTTCCAACCAGCTCATACGGTTCCTATAAAACGCAAAAGTATGCAAATAGAACATGTTATATGCTTATTTATGTAATTCATTTACAACAAGAGAAAGATAGAAAGGAAAAATAAAGCAGGCAACAGGTAGAGTAATATGGGTCTGTTTGGAAGATTGGAGGGGAGGGGATTAGAGGGAAAGAGAGAGAAATCTACCATCTTTTTTTAAGATAGTTTGTAGAGAATGATAAATTAAAACTTGTAATTAATGTATTTTTAGTTAAGAGTATTATAACAACATAGAAACAGCCAACAAAATCAGAATGATCAAAAAATACTTCACCTCGCCACTATCATAATTTGGATCATTGCGGTCTATGTGAGAATCAACTTCTGTGTCCAGCAACTTCCCCCAAGTGCCCTTACCACCAGCACCATCTGCATCCACAGGATGAACAATGTAGATTATTACCGCATGAAGACCATTATAAAAAACAATTAGCAAACAATGACAACACAATCACATATTAGCCCTGAATTTTGAAGGAAAAAAAAAATCGAACATAGAAGCTTATCATTCCTCTCCAGTTTATGAAAATTATCTAAATAATATGTGCAAGTGAATTTACTAGAAATTTAGGTAAATTTACTCTTAAAACAATTGAAGTATCAGCCTTGTTTTGCATTGATGTCCACCTCTGTACCTCATGATCAATAAGATTAGCTTCATGGAAGCAAAATCATTTTTGTTGGTAATAGTGTTAACTAAACTAATCACAGATTACACAGCTTTGCCTTTAGAAATAATGAATGACTTTCCACCCTTGGGAATAACGGGAAGAAAGCAGCTCTCGTGCTCCAATACGACAAAATACCCATGTACCGAAAAGGCATTCATTCACAGATTACCGTTATATGTATAAATTATTTTCCTAAAAAGTGGTATCGTATCTGGCTGATCGACTACAGCTAAATCATCATATAATAATAACATCAAATAATTCCACATTTATCAGAAACAATAGCAGAGCAAACATTTAATCAAAACGAAATATTTTCCATTAGAAAAAAAGCCATTAGCCGCAAAAGACGACATAAAGTAATACTACTTAAATTTTTCTTATCGCAGTGATCAACTTGGTCCCGAATAAACTTCGACAATCCTAATCTATCACCTATTCATCTAAATATATACTATAGTATATTCCTTCTCAAATGTCTTTCTTCTAAAACCTTTTCAAGAAATCCAACAGCCTAAGCAAAAATACTACAGCTTACGAACGTATCAGCAATAACCACAGCATATCATATATAATCAATTCAAAATAAAATATCCAAAGAACACACAACTAACCCTTCTTAGCCCGCCCATACTTTCCAGAATGCGACCGACGCACATGCCTCACAGCAATCCCAGCAGTCTGTGCCTTACCACCAGCAGGAGCTTTGATGTGATGATGATCAGCAAGCAATGCCGACGGCGACTTAGGCGAGGACGACAAATTCTCCGCATTCTGACTCGCAATTTTCAACATCTCCCTCTGTCCTTCAGTCAAAAATCCCTCGTTCGACGCCATTTCCCCAACAACACAAACACGTCACGTTCACCTATGAATAACAGCATTAACATAAACTTCAGTTCAGTAAGATTCAACTTCCTAACGAAATCAATAACCGTTTCAATCAAAAACGAACACAATGCAAGATTCATTAGAAACCGCAAGAAATAACAGAAAAATATCACTAGTGTCGTTTTACTTTCAAGAACAAACAAAACGACATGCGTATACATCAATCAAATCACACTAGCATAAAAAAAACAAATCCAAATCAAAGAAAAAAAATAAAAAAATAAAACAAGAAACGCAAGAAAGATAAACAGCGATGAAAAATACGAACCAGTGATATGAAAATGCAAATCGGAACAGGAATCTTCTGTGCTTGGCTCGGATCTCGAGCCAAGACAGGAGAAGAAAGTGGATTTTCCAAATCGGAAACTGCAACAACGAAGCGAAGAGAAGAAGATCGAAACCCTAAACGGTGGTGTGAGAGAATCAAAGAGTGAGTGTTTATTTTTTTTTTTGTGAAAGTGATGAATCGGTGGAAAGGTAGAAGAAGAGAAATGGATGAGAATGAAGAGAAAAAAAATGGAGGTTTATATAGGGAGGCTACGGTTAAAAGTACACGTCATTAGTCTGAGAGAGGTTTTCGGGTTTGGGCCTATTCTATCTTGCTATGATCATTGGTTTATGTGTACACGTGGCGATGATGGTATAGGCTGAACCCGATCTATGTGATGTGCACTCTCTCTATGCTTTTTGCCTTTGCCAACAAACAAAACAACTCATGTATATCTTTAACCTACTAGGACCATATTACATCCATATCCATTTCTAAATAGAAATGTAGAATGCTATTTGTGTGAGGAAAAATAGAAATAGAGTTGTTGATCATAGCATGTTTGGATTCGTGTTTGTCACTTAGATGTCACGTTCTGATGTATTTTTATCGTGAGGTTTCTAAAGCTGGTGTATGGAGATTTTGCATTGTTGTGATATTTTACTGTGATTCTGTATAGATCAGAAGTTGATCAAACAGACGCTTGGTGTATGTATATGCATGTTTGGATTCGTGTTTGTTAATCAAATGTCACGTTCTGGTGCATTTTCACTGTGAAATCTCTGAAGTTACTATACGAAACTTTTGCGTTGATGTGATATGTCACTATGATTTTGTATAAATCAGAGGTCGATATAGACGAATGATTCTCATTAGTTTACTGATTTTGAAAAGATGTGTTTTTATATCTTCTATATTAGAGATATTGAGAATCTCTCCTTTAACTTTCTCGTATCGTGTTTGATTGTATGTTAAGTTATTAATTCAATATTTAGTAAAAAAAAGTTATTCGTTTATGATTTAGCTCGTGTATGGAATGTTTCAACTAATTTATTACCTAATTAGTCTCGTCATTATTCAAACATAGACGAATTATACCATAAGTTACTTTGATGAGCGGTTTATGATGGGTCAATGCTTAAAAGTCACTCAAAATATCAACTACACTTATGTTGCTTATTGGAGGTAGGAGTTAATTGTGACATTTTCTTCATGAGTGCAATGTTTATGATATTGATTAGAATTCGACAAAATCAAAGGAAACAGACATTAACTTTGAGACGATGATATTTGTCTTTATTGTTGTTAATTAAAGGCGTTACTAATATTGACATTGTCTTACTTGTTGGGACAATAAACATTGTGAACTTCTTCTGTGTCAAATATAGTAAATCATCATTGGAACTGTATGTGATTTTCATGTGCAAAGTTAACTTATATAGTTTACTTTGTTGTGTATATTTTATTTATGAAACCTAACTATGAATACCTTAAATATTTTATTATTATTTTTTTACAAAAGAAGGCCTAAGCTCGACAAGAAAACAAAACTAAGAAGTTGTCTAACATTTTTGGGCATGTAATCCCCAAACAAGTCATCAAAGAGCAAACTACGGAGTTTACTAGGAGGAGACTCCACTACATAACAACTATCAAAGAGATACTGTATTAGCAAGCATATCAACACTTTTGTCTTCTTCTTGCCAAACGTGATGGACTAGGACATGTCAATCTAACATCAAAAGATCACGAATACGTATGACAATGAGATGTGAAATACGTGAACGTGAGAAGAACACAAGAAGGGGGTTGAATTGTGTTACCTTTTTATTCTTTTTAAACTAAGTACAAAGTCCAGAGCCTGGAGCAATGTTCAGAGTCTAATGCAACAGATAAAGTAAAGATTGAGAGAGAAGAGAAAGACACAAAACAATTATCCTGGTTCCTTCCATAATCCGGAAGTAGTCCAGTCTCCGTTGCACTTCCAAGGAGATTTCACTATAATCCAATATGATTACAAATGTTCAAGCACACAAGCAAGAGATTTCAAATACTCAAGCACACAAGCAATAGATTTTCTATGCTCAAGCACAAAAGCAAAAGACTTCTAAACAAACAAATTACACAGAAATATGTTTGGTTTGAACACTTGACATATAATCAGTGATGTTCACAATACAAATCAAATCAGACTCTATAATTTCTAAGATATGAAGGTTATTAAGAAATTTTAAGTGTTTGATGCACAACAATTTCAGCAGAGTTTTGGAACAGTTTTGAATGTTGTATAGTCTCTACTAATCTTCAAGTTTTCATTCCTCTATATAGAGGTATGAAAGAGACATTGTAGAGGTGTCAAGCACATTAAAGAGTTGTTACTGAAGCTTGATCATCACCAATGATCTGTTGCTTGATTTGGTTAATGTCCTAGGAAGGATTAATTTGAAAACCATTCCTTGTATGGAGAATTAACCAGCATAGACACAGTTGTAACAGTACTATTTGCAGGAAATGTTGGAGTAATGGAGTAGTGGTTGTACAATTATATTATTGTCCTTTCTTTGTCCTTCTTCAGTGGATAAGCATCCAATATCTTCTAATTCCTTTGAAATAATCGTTGTTACATGCTTTTAGTCCTCCTGCATACTTGTGTCATCAAATAACCAATTTAACCGACTTCAGGTTCTTCACTTCAGATTCTAGGTGACTTCAGACTCTGACTTACAACAAAGCTTATCTTGAAAATTCTTTTGCTCTCAATTGTTCTTTTAGAACCAATACCTTGTTTTAAGACTTATAAATTTTAGTCTATGATCCTGCACACTTGAACAAACATTAGCATATCCAATTGAACTTTTAATACTTTGTTATCATCAAAACTTAAGGTGACAATGTTAAACACATTTTATTCCAACAATATGATCTTTCCACGCCATCTCCAATCTCGGATAAACACCCCATATTTTTGCATGAAGAGCGTCACACGAGTCAATCATCTTAATGTAACCTTTGGTTCACTGACCATCTACATTACGAAACAAACCTTCACACCCCACCGTGAGGTTATTTCCCTTGCAAGCAGTGCTACTATTGAGATTGATCCATCTCTTAATTGGGTTATTCCAAGAAATGAAGACTGTCTCCTTTTGCTGAGGGTTGTGGAGAAGATGATGAAAGGTAAACTCATCTATTTCTTTAGAACATTTCTGAATCATGTCAACCAAATCATTGGGCCGCTGCAAATCTTTTTAAAAAATTGCTTGGTTTCTCCACTTTCAAATGAACCAACACATATGAACGTGAGAAAAACACAAGAAGGAGGTTGAATTGTGTTAGCTTTTTCTTCTTCTAAAACAAAGTTCAAGGTCCAGAGTCTGACAGAGTTCAGAGTCTAATGCAGCCATTACTAGAAAACTGTCATTTAGAGACCGATTTAGACACCAAAATAAATTAGTCTCAATAGTGACCGATATAACCACCAATTATTATAAACAATTAACCAAAAAAGAGTGTCTCTAAATCGGTCACTAAAAGTTTAGTGACCGATTTAAAAACTGATTGTTCAACAACCAAAATATCACCCTATATCCTCTCTCTCTCTCTCTCTCTCTCTCTCTCTCTCTCTCTCTCTCTCTTATTTTTTCAATTTTTAAAATAAAAATTGAATATAATAATCAGCCACCAAATTATTAGTCTAAAAAAAGAATAATTTTCATTTGAGCGGGATTGTCAAAAATTTCCCCCCTTGATATTTTCATCAAAAGTGATACCTAAAACTTTCCCTCTTGAATGAATTTGCTTCTTCATATTTTCATTAAAAATTAAACCTTATATTACCCTCTTTTGTCTTTCTCTCTCTTTTCACTTCTCTTTTATCTTTCTCTCTTTTTACTTGAACCAAAAGAACGTGTAACCCTAACACAACAAGAAATTTCCCCTTTTCATGATTTTTTCTTGAAATCAAAATCAGTAATCATGAAATTGAACCCCATCATCAAAATCGAACCCCATTGATAAAGTTCCAGTTTTTCCATTACTTGTTCTCACCGTACACTGTTCATGTTCATGTTCTTGCTATATTGTTCACGTTTTTGGTCCCATCTGAATCGTACCTCGTTGTTGATGTTTAATCTTGTAGATAGTAGATTATTATTATTTTTTATAACAAAAATGATGCTTATATTAGCCAATGTTGTGTTTCTGTTTTTCTATGGAGTAATTTGGTTGGTTCACCTGCAGTTAGTCTTTGTCGTCTGCTGCAACAATGTTACTATTCGAATCTGTGGTGTTCTGTTGCATTGTTTTTGCATTCTGATGCTTTGGTTTATTGTCCTGGTTGCTCCTAATATGTTTGGGTTGTTGTTAGGCTTTGTTCTGTTAGGTTTTGTGACTTCTGCAGAGCTCTGTTCTGTTGGTATTTAGCTTATGTTATGCATTTTTTTTGGGGCTTTGGGACATGTCTATTATTATAGTTCATATGTTTATAAAGAAATTAAAGGACTAAGACGATATCCAAGCTAATCTTTTATTGGACTAATATATATGTCATTCCTCCCACATCTGTTCATGCTTTAGATGTCTAGTTCACACAGAGATGAAACCAAAGCAGTCCTTATAAGCTAGCTTTTTTTAATAACTTAGAAAAAGGTGTGGACGAGATTGTGGAAGAGGTTAAGGTGATGTCGTTGTGACTTCTATGAGTGGAGTTGGAATCCGAGGGAGTGCCTTTTGAGGTAGTGAGGTTGGGGTGCTCGGCGAGGGGCTGTTTTAGGTGTGTTGTGCTATTGTGGCAATCTGTTAGCGCATGCTTGTGCTGCTGGCTGCGTTTTTAGGCACCTGCAGAGGCTGTTTGGTCTGTTTTTTTGGTGTTGTTTTTCTTTTCGTTCCTCTGCTGTTTTCGTGTTGTTTGTTGAGCGCCTATGTGTATGCACTGGGTTGTATTGTTGGTTTTGTTCCTTGACCGGTTCTGCAATTCTTTTGCAGCTGGTCTGTCATCAATTTTCTCATTGACAAATTATTTTTTTTGTGTGTTCAAGAACAACTAAGGAAAGGGAAACTCTATTTGTGAAAGGTGAGTTTCTTGTTCTTCAACTTTTATATGGTTCTAATTTTAACTTATGAGACGCCGGGTTATTTTGCTTTATATTATGGGTTTAAGTTGTCAATAGCGTCCTTGTCTTCTTTGTAGTACACAATAGCAGTAATATATAAAAATAATATTATGACAAGCATAAGTTTCGAAGCCATTTATTGTGATTTGATAACCTTGTATGTATTGTTCTTGATTGTTTATTGTAATCTATAAAGTTTGCTTCATTATATGATAGAATATGGATATTCGTGTAAGTCGTAGTTGAATGTATAATAGATTAATGCCTGGACGGAAAGATTATACTCGTGAATTGAGGTAGGGTTAGGTGAATTTATATCTTATGCAATCCAACAACCAGGCACTTCAAATGGAAAGATTAGGTGCCCTTGTTCTAAATGCAAAAATCTCGATCACTTATATCCAGATGAAGTTATAGTTCATCTTCACAAGAAGGAGTTTAAACATGGTTATTGGTATTGGACTTGCCAAGGAGAAACAGATCCAAACGTGTGTGTAAAATCCAACAATCATCATAGGACCACTACTAGTACACAAAAGCGACAAGGTGAACATTGTAGATTTGAGAGTATGGTTTATGATGCTCTTTGTCCAGAGCGTAGAATGAACGATGACCAAGAAATGGTAGACTCTCCAAATAGTGACGATCAAAAGTTTTATGATTTATTACAAGCAGCTCAAAA
>Ga0228710_1001301_pt1 | contig 36984 bp, 20 predicted proteins | sample MedpolnodulmetaG_FD_177995 | JGI IMG/M metagenome (GOLD analysis project Ga0228710, IMG submission 177995) | Root nodule microbial communities from Medicago polymorpha collected in Santa Monica, California, United States - pink nodules | ecosystem: Host-associated > Plants > Roots > Nodule...
ATATTTTGAATTTTTTAATCCTTTTGCAAATTTAATTGTTTTTTTGTCATTTTTTAATGTAATTGCAGGAAACTTTCCTTTCATTAGAATGATTAATACGGTTCAAGTGCATAAAACGGTTCACGGTAATTGTTTGAAGCTACTAGAATGAAGAATGATTATAGATAAATTTGAAGTTTCTTCATATTTCAAGAGCTTTTGTAGTTGTGACTTGTGATAGGAGTTCTTAGAGAGGTCATTGTTATAAACATGTCTATATCTTTAGAACCTTCATCAAATTCACAAATTCAAACAAAAAAATAAAAAGATTCTAAATAGCTTTCTTAAAATAAACAATGCGGTGATGGTAATGGTTTTTCCACTGAACCATTGTAGTGCTTCCACTGAACCTTTTGTCAGTTAAAATAAACACAAATTTGTTACCCGTGTTGTGCTTCATTGGAGTTTGTTGAACAACTACAAGAAAGAGAATTATGGAAATTGTTGAAACAGAGAACAACGTTGTTATTCCAAGAATAACATAAAATAACCACCATGAAAGAGTTACGTAATAACTAACCGATTATTCTCATCTTTATTAAGAGAATCAGATTCTTCATTAAAAAAACATGTTTGTTTAGAACTTTTTGAATGAACCAAACATGACGTAGTTTCAAAAGGTCAAACAAGAATCATGCACAAAGATAATGAAAAACTAAAAGCAAAAAGAAGAACAGTAAGGAATTAATTGAGTTGGAATGGTTCAGTTCAGTTATAACAATTAACTGCGGTTAACAACGGTTTGATTCAGTTAGTGAACTGTCTTTAAAATAATGGTTCGGTTAGATAACCAATATAATGGTTTGGTTAATTTTAGTATGGTTCGGTTCGGTTAACCAGTTCGAATTGGTTTTTGGTTATTTTTGCCCAGCCCTAATTGTGGGACTACACTTTGAAAATTGAACTCACACAAAATGGTAGGACATACATTGATTTCATCCAATAAAAGAGTGAGTGCTAGAGAGAGTGTTGAAAAGTGAGTGTTGGTAGCATTCCTCATTATAAGTGATGCTAGCAACAATCTCTTTTGAACACTCTTTCTAATACTCGAAAGTCCAAGTTATGCCTAATTAAAAGTAGGCTTTAATTAGTTAGTTGTTTCATTTTCTCATCACTTGCAGACAGAATTTGAAACTTATACATGTAACTTTAATTTAATTTTCTTTACGGGAATAAAGACAAGTCATTTCAATAAAAAAAACGTATAGCAATGACTACAAATAGTAGTAAAAATGTGGGGACTAGCTTTACAAGTTGGTCTAATAGCATGAGTTGTTAAAACATCTCCAATAAGGTTTTTTTCTTTCTTCCTATTAGTAAGTGATGCTTAATAGCTACCTTTACACATAAAATCTACAGTTTGACATTAAAGAGATAATGTTCCTACAATTGATCGTATTTATCATCTTTACACGTTCCTGAAAACTATAAGCAACCTCTTTGCACTCTAGCTCAAATATCCTCTTCCCAGAAAACCAATTGAAGAACTCCACCACCTCCCTCACAAACTTGCAACGTGGGAGGACTCCATTCAATTTATGCTAGCTAGACGGAAATTGTCATTTTCATCCTTAAGAAACCCGTGATTTCAAAAAAAATTAAAGTTGAACATTGAAGGTTACTCATATTTCAAACTTTCTGACATATTGCTATGTTGTGTTGCATAGATATGCTAGAACTTCAGTTTGCCACTCTCTCTATTAAAACAGTCTTTGCATGTTGTAATTTACTTTAACTTATAATGTAACAACCGTTGCTTTTCAGATAACTACTACAAAATTATCCACATATGATATGTCATGCTTATCTACTTAAGCATGCAAACCCTACACGTACGGTATACTATAGTGTTTCTCGTGATACTGTTTTGTCCACAGGTCTCGGTGGGTTTTGGCTATATGTTGTGATTCTGTTATGGACTAACAACAGCCCAATGAAAACTAGAGGTTATGGTCCGTGAGTTGGTAGCATAAGATGCATTGCATTGCATGCTATATACAATAAGGAAAATGATATGTGATGTATTTTGGTATTGCCTCGTCTGCACAAAATATGGAAAGGTTGCCTTCATGGGTTGTTGAGGATCATGTCCCTCAGTCCTAAACAACAAATATATTCAAACTATCTAGGATGTGGACCCCCACATTGGTCTTCTTTGATAATCACTACTCATTACTAACTAACATCCATAGCATATGGTTTCAGTCGTCCAGTCGGTGTTACCAAATACTTATCTAGTATTCATATTTTGTACTATCAAGGAAAATATCCATTTATTTAAATTGACATAATACATCAAGAATAACATAAATTCAACCTTGTTAAAATTGAAAAAGATAAATCAGTGAACAAAGTTACCGTATCCTAAATTCATAATTTAAAACGGCAAAATATCTACAAATGTGATAATTAAAGGGATTGGAATATCAATGATTCTAGATCTATAATATTGACACTTAAGTAATTAACTCTAATGGCTTCTCTCGAAAAAAAAAGTCATTAACTCTAATGGCTAAAAGTTTACTAGTTAATCTAAACTCAAACAAATACTACAACATACGAGAAAAACAAACACTAACGGGACAAGATGAGGAACAAAGCAACGTCTTACCGACGCAAAGAAAATATGGAAAATTACATAAAGGAAAATTAGATCTAGGTGGAAACCACTAATTAAGATAATACGAGAGAAAAAACAATACAGTTGAATGATTCCCTGAACCCAAAGTGACTCAAATTAGCAAAAAAGAAGTGACTATTTAGAGAAAAAGTGAAGTTACTCTCTTAAAACTAGAGTTGGCTAAAACATTTTAGTATTCAGTTAAGGAAGTTAATTATCCTTTATTTCCAATCTTTGAATAGAGTTGGCTAAAACATTGAGTCCACATACATCAACTTTTCACCTACCTTTTTTGTTCATATTTTATTTCGGATGGAGTATTTTGATAATCCCTCCCAAACACTCCCAATTGGCCTATCCACATAAGCAGTCCCACTCTAATCCCACTTATTCCATTGCTTTGAAAATTGAAATTCAACCTTTCATATGCCTTTCATATGCCCTACAGACTTCAATTAATTATTTCTTCTCATCCATCAATGTAGACTCTTAGAATTCCTCATTGATCGTTATTGCTAACAAGTGTCTTAAGGACATTGTTTAAAGAACTCATAAAAAGAAAGTTTGTCTTAAAAATACAAGTCAAATACATCTTAAAGTCATAACTACACAATTTCTAATATAAAAGTTACTACTTTTAAATGCTTAAATAATACCCTAAGGACATTTGTTAGCATCTTCTTATATTAATTACTTCCTTGGTTTAAAAAGAGTGTCACTTTAACAAAAAAAAAAATTCTTTCAAAATGAATGTCATTTTTAGTTTCCGATGTAATGTTAACATTTTCTTTCCAATTATACCCTCCAACTAATACTATGCACTCTATTCCCTAAGCATTATTTTTACTTAGTGGAAAACAAATCAAATAAGGATAATATAACAATTATCTTTCTTTAGTAGAAAACAAATCAAATAAGGATAATATAACAATTATCTTTCTTCTAATCATTATATTTTTAATATAGTGTGTAAAAACTTTAAACGGCATTTGTTCTGAAATGGAGAAAGTATTATGGTTTTTATCAATTGTTGCTACTTCTCCATTGTTGCTACTAAATTTGTAGTGTTTGATAGAATTAACAGTTGAATTAGCTTATAAATATAAAACGACATAAAAATATATGTTTAATAAATGTTTAAGTTTTTCGATTAGGATAATCTTAATAAAATTGAGGGGAAATTGATAAGCAATAAGTTACTTGAATTAGTTTATACAAAAATGTTAATAAAAATAAGTCATAAACTCGAGAGAAAATGACGGTTACTCAAGAGAAAATGACGGTTATTAAATGGATATTTTTTAGTCATGTGAAGTATGAACTTATAGGTTATAAGAGATATTCCTTCAAAAAAGTTATAAGCTATATATGAACTATAAGTTATTTTATTGTATTTACCAAACAGACCCTTAATGTGTTCATTATTTGTATTTTTTCTTCTCGTTCACTTATAAAAGGATCAGCTCACTTCCACTTCAAAGCATCTTTCGCAGTAAAACAGTTTTCCCACAGTTAAGTATAGCTCAAAGATATGACACACAAAGTTGTTCGGTCTCTCCTTCCTTTTGTCCTGCTCTTGTTGATCGTGAGTTACTCTACTCAATTTGCATGCATGCTTGTATCTTTTACACATGCATTTTTCATCGTTTACTTATCATAATCCATCATTAATTTTCACCTTTATTAGCCATTGTGCATGTTTCTTTTAATGCATGCATGTTTCTTAAGATACACTCAGTTGTTTTCCATGCACTGATCATCAGTCATCACACTCACATTCGAGTTGATCCGTTGGATGTGATAAAATGATATTTACAAGTTTTAAGTTTGTATCGGATAAACAACCATTTTAGCCACCGAAAATATGTGATGTTGTCACTATAATTTTTGAATGCATCAAGATTACAAAAACATGTCAAAATCTATTTATTTTTTTTTATAACTCAATTTAGTTCTCAAATGTGCATTTAGTTAATCACCAGTCCTTCAATGTGTTGCTCATTAGTCAATTCAATCCTTCAAATTACTTACTAGAGGAATTGTGTGTAGTTTTCATATATTCAAAGACTGTGTTGATATTGGATGTGTTTGTTTAGGATTTTTTATAAATAAATAAAAATTCACTTTTGTCATTTTGAAGTGATTGTTTTGAACTTTAAAAAAATTATTTGACTTTAAAATGAAAAGCTATTACCAAAATCTATTTTGGTCAAAAACAATGAGGTAACACATGAACTAGTTAAAAATCGTTTTTTTTAAATTGTTTTTTTCTGTATTAAAAAAACATAAAGAACTTTTAAAAAAAATTAAAAGCAACGGCATCCATTGTCTCACATTCAAAGATCAAAATAGTTGTTTACTTAAATTGTATCCATCCGATGTATGCATAACACGTGTTTTCAATGTCCAACAGAATGTGTCGCATAAAACACTTAGTTATGTGATCATGTATATCATCCAAAACATGAATATAAGTTGTCACTCATTAATATCCTTTATTCAATTGCATTGTAGAATGGCCATGCAAGCTGTGCTAGAGATATGAAGCTTCAACACAAGAATGTAGAAGAAAAACAAATCGATCAACCTTACCTTGATGGTTGGCTTAAAAACAGTCCACTGAAGAACAAAAAACTAAACTCTAATCCAAGTTATCTTGATGGATGGTTGAAAGATGCTCCTGAAGAGAACAAAAAAGCTATCCACAGCACCAATCAAGTTTACCTCGATGTATGGTTAAAAAATACCAAGAATCAAAAGGAAAAGACTACCCACAACTCCAATCAAGTTTACCTTGATGGCTGGCTGAAAGATACCCAAGTTGAGAAAGCAAAATCCACCCCTAACTCTAATCAAGTTTACCTTGATGGATGGTTGAAAGATAAATCGACCCCAAACTCCAACCAAGTTTATCTTGACGGGTGGTTGAAAGACAGCCATGTTGAGAAAGCAAAAACCACCCCTAACTCCAATCAAGTTTACCTTGATGGCTGGTTGAAAGACACCAAAGATCAAAAGGAAAAAACTATCCACAACCTCAATCAGGCTTACCTTGATGGCTGGTTAAAAGATAGCCGGGTTGAGAAATCAGAACCCACCCATAGATCCAATCGACTTTATCTTGATGGATGGTTGAAAGATAGTCATGTTGAGAAAGAAAAATCCACCTCTAATTCCAATCAAGTTGACCTTGATGGCTGGATGAAAGATAACCAAGTTGAGAAAGCAAAATCGACCCCAAACTCCAATCAAGTTTATCTTGATGGATGGTTGAAAGATAGCCAAGTTGAGCAAGTAAAGTCCACCCCTAATTCCAATCAAGTTTACCTTGATGGCTGGCTGAAAGATAACCAAGCTGAGAAAGCAAAATCGACCCCAAACTCCAATCAAATTTATCTTGATGGATGGTTGAAAGATGGCCAAGTTGAGCAAAGAAAATCCACTCATAACTCCAATCAAGTTTACCTTGATGGATGGTTGAAAGATAGCCAAGTTGAGAAAGCAAGATCGACCCCAAACTCCAATCAAGTTTATCTTGATGGATGGTTGAAGGATAGCCAAGTTGAGCAAGTAAAATCCACCCCTAACTCCAATCAAGTTTACCTTGATGGATGGTTGAAAGATACCAAGGATCAAATGGAAAAACCTATCCACAACCTCAATCAGGCTTACCTTGATGGCTGGTTAAAAGATAGCCAAGTTGAGAAAGCAAAGTCCACCCATAATTCCAATCAAGCTTACCTTGATGGTTGGTTGAAAGACTCACATGCAGCGAACTCCATGAAAATTGGACAAGACATGGCAGAATCAAAAGGGAAACCATCTTCTAAAGTTGACCATACAGAGGCATTCAAGTTAGCTTTTTTCACTATGGATGATCTTTATGTAGGGAACGTAATGACCCTGCAATTTCCTATCAGAGAATATGCTAAATTCTTGCCAAAAAAAGTAGCTGACTACATTCCTTTCTCCAAGTCACAACTACCAAGCCTTCTTCAACTATTCTCGCTCACAAAAGATTCTCCCCAAGGTGAAGACATGAAAGACATAATTGATCAATGTGAATTTGAACCCACAAAAGGGGAGACCAAATCTTGTCCTACTTCATTAGAGTCCATGCTTGAATTTGTTCACAGCGTTCTCGGTTCTGAGGCCAGATATAACATTCACACAACTAGCTATCCCACAACATCAGGTGCACGTTTGCAGAACTACACCATTTTGGAAATCTCAAAGAATATCTATGCTCCTAAATGGGTAGCTTGTCACCCTAGGCCTTACCCTTATGCTCTTTACTATTGCCACTACCTAGACATAGGGAGTAAGGTCTTCAAAGTTCTTCTAAGGGGTCAATATGGAGACATAATGGATGCTTTGGGCATTTGCCACCTAGACACGTCTGACATGAATCCTAATCATTTTATATTTCAACTGCTTGGAATAAAGCCTGGGGAAGCTCCTATGTGCCATTTCTTCCCTGTAAAGCACGTTCTATGGGCACCACTCCCACCAGAGGCCACTCACTGAACCAAAGGGAACTAGTCCATATCTTTGTTGATCATATTTTTATGTCATTCCCTATGCTTTTCATGGTTTTTAACTGTTGTGAATTTCAATGAATTGTAGGGTCTTGTTTGTGTACTAAATAAGGTTGTGTTTGTGTACTAATTAAGGACTAGTTTCTGCGTACTAAATAATTATGGTCTTGTTTGCGTGCTAATTAAGGCCGTGTTTGTGTACTAATTAAGGTATTGTTTCTGCGTATTAAATTTAGCTAGCTGTGAAATCATGAAAATGACATTATAATAATTTCTATATAGACCATGAGATTATCAAAAAAACTAATCTGCTGCCATATTCTATCATTGGGAGTTAAATTGATGTATAGAGTCACACGTTGTATCTTTTCTTGTACCAATGTGTGACCATATATTCAAATAAACCATATCAAACATATAGAGATTTCTTTTGGTTTAAAAAACCCACTGCATTAACAAAATTAAAACAAATCTAAAGATACCATACATGTATTGAGCTGAGAGTACTGACTACTGAGCATCAATGGTTCAAGAAAGCAGCTACACCAATGAGTGCCATGGCATTAACCATAGCAGACTACAAAGAAGTATACTTATCCATCACTCAATCAAGATGATTCTCACTAATTTCAATTTTTCATATGCCACCATTGCACGCATACAAAATCAGTTCAAAATTCTACAACGCACGACTAACCTCATCTGTGTGCTTTAATCAGTTATGTAGCTTCTCTATGCTTTCCAACAACATCTCTGCATCCACTACTAAACTTTCTGATTCTACCCTTTGCTTTACAGACTGCACATACTCCTCGGCTTGATCACATGCTACTTTAAACAATTCCAACTTTTGTTTAAAGCTTTTGAGAGCGGTATCTGTTGCTGTGGTATCGGGGGCACCGGAAATGTCGCTTGCTTCCAGCACAGCTGCTGCTGCATCAACAAAATCTTGATAGGCGTTTTTTAGAGAATCAACTACACTGTCCATTGATCCTGTTTATTCATGTTAAACAAAGAAAGGTAAGATAAATCCGAGAACAAATTAGAAAGCAGAACAATAAGTGGTAGAATTCATGATCATGAAGAAAAGGAGTTTAGAAAGAATGAAGTTGAATTAGGTATGAATTGAATTTGAGATTATGAGGTTAGTTAATCTAATCATCAAGAAAGAAAGTAGTAAATGTAGTAGCAATTAGGTGTGAATTGAAGTTGAAATTAATGAAATCGCTACAAGAGAAGAAGAAAGAAAACCTAGCGGAATTTCTGAATGTTTGTGGCGGGTGATGACTGACGAAACTGCGTTTTCTGTTACAAATATTATTATTATTATTATATCACGTTTGTTTTCCAAGTCGAAAAAGATTGCAAACCGATTGAAGAGTTAGTTAAAGATCCCAAGCCTCTCCCACGCGAGGTGGAATCCATTATTCAGTTATTATGAAATAGAAAAAGATTTGCATCAAAATTAGTTATATTTCAACCCAAACACTTTCTATATTGTGTTTGCATAGACATGTTAAACGCCAATTCACCGCTCTATTAAATAAAATACTCTTTGTGGCCTTGGTAGGAGTACTAGAATTTCAAATCATGTTCGATCCGCAATCACTGTTATGATATAATAATATTGAAGAAAACTCATGTTCATGTTTGCTTGGTAAGAGCCAAAATAATTCAACACTTCCTATTTTAAATGAGATTTGGCTTAGTGAATTGAATTCAACTGGTTAATGAGTTTTCTCCAACATAAATTGTTTCGGAAAAGTCGAGTTCGATTCCTAGTGGAATAATTTTGGATTATTGTTTACTTACTTTCTTGTAGAAATCTAAATTACCATGACCCTTTACTTATAAAAACCGAAGGGTTAACACCAAAATATTTAAATAAATGTTTGACTTGATTTCACTTGGCGAAGTCAAATTTCGTGAAATTTTTCTACAATGTTTTCTTCAATTTCAAATGTGCGGTAAATTAAGCACTCGTCAAGTGTTGGGGAAGATCTACAATTTTTACCAATTTTCGTTTCTTTCTTTTAGGATTGGTGGAATTGGGAAGAGATAAGGAAAACACATTTGGAAGCACGAATTATGAAGTTTCCAAATTATGAATTTGTGCATCCATGTGTATTTTCAACAATTCCTTAACAACATCTTTGTCTTCTTGAGTAGGGATAGGAAAATCTTGAATGGTGGAAAGCACGGCTTATGAAGTTTCCTTAACAATTTTTTGCTTTGTCTTCAACACTTTCATTGTTGTCCAAGGGTGGCAATTTCATTTCCCTGACGTTTTTATGATCATACGTGGAAGCAACAAAATATGCAAGCCGTCTTCCGGCTTCAACAATGTTTGATTCTTTATGCCCTTAGATGATTGTATATTTTTCAAGAGCGGCATAAATTAGTCTTCCAAAGCAATTTTTGGTGACTCCTGGCCTAAAAATGTCTGAGAGAGAACTTGAAATGTTCTAGTATCAGTACATGGAGATTCATCGTTTGACTTCCATTGATGTTCCATATTATGTTTCTGCGGTCCCAAACATAGTATATTGGTCCACCTTTAAAATGTGATACAGTCCTTAGTGTTTCTTCAAATTTATTTGGAGTCATTTTCGTTTTCCCTGCAGGATATTTGATCATTCAGATAACTTTTCAGTCCCATATTTTTAAACTAAAAATTTATTTCATCATCTCTGTTTGAAGCTATGTCAGTTGTGGTGCTTTGATTGCAGAGGTTGCTTGTCATCTATTTCATCAATATGTCCTTTTATTATTACTACTTCAAACCCTCCATGCTTTTAGCTTACACTTGTTTTATTTGGTTATTGATATTCGTCCTAATACAAAGTAATTGTAAGTTTCTCTCTTTTAACTCCTCATAAACTCTTAGTTTGGTTCAAGTAATTCGATATTGTTTCCATTAGAACACTTGATGTTACACTGCTTGTCAAACTATTAGATCTGTCAACAAGATTGCTACATAATTTGTTGAACTTTATTGTGAGCGATTAAACATTCGATTATGGTCAAATTTGATAAATTAAGGTTAAATCACAAAATCACTATAAATAGCATTGTAATATGCTTGAAAAAGAAAAATAAGTTCTCTCTTCTCTTTCCTTACGAAATCTTTCATCCAAACACATCCTTAACAACTACCGCTTTTTATATAAATATAACATTTTTTTTTAAATTATCCACATATGTCAGGTTATCTACTTAAGCATTTCAACCGCTATACTCTACTACTTCAAAGGACAAAAATGAATTCAGTCATAGGATTACTACTTCATCACTTAAATAAATCATCAGATTTTGTAGCTCAAGCTTATTTGAATTTAAATCAAATAATGACCAAGTCAAGTGCATAAATTTCAAGAACATCGACCATTTGCAAACATTGAAAAATAACTGGTGTATCAAGAGCAACTGTTAAGTACTCTCTCCGTCCCTATATATAAACACCCTTTTATTAGAGACAAAGAGTGCTTATATATAGGGACGGAGGGAATACGTTAGTGTTTCTCGTACCACAACGAAAAGTCATGATTCATGATGTATGCTGTTATGGCCTCGTCTTCACAAAATATGGAAATGTTCCCTTCATGAGTTGTTGAGTATCATATGTGGCTGTGCCACATTGGCCTTCTTTGATATCACTGACTACTGACTAAGTAACTAACATCCATATCCATAGTATATTGTTTCAGCCGTCCTATCAGTACTACTAAATAGTTCATTTAGTACTTAAGGAAATTCATATCTCCCCATATACAGCTAATTAAATAGATAAAAAAATAAGGAAGTCTTTTCAATAAAAACTAATAATTAAAAGGAAGTCAAAAAATAAAAATTGTTGATGAAGGGATTCGCATAAGTTTTTTACGGTGTCTCGGTCTCGCACCCAAATCACCAAAGATGAAGAGTTAATTTTCAATTAAGTGACTTCTAGAAAAACTAGTGAATTCACCTAAGCTTAATGAGCTCATTATTTGTACTTTTCCTAATCATTCGCTTATAAAAAGCTAAGCTTGCTTCCACTTCAGTGCATCTTTCACAGTAAAACAGCTTTCCCACACTTAATATAGCAGAAAGATATGGAACACGGAGTTGTTCTTTCTCTCGCATTTGGCATGCTCTTGTTAATCGTGAGTTACTCAACTTTGCATGTATGGTTGAATGCTTTCATATATGAATCGTGAGTTTGCGTGCATTCTTATATGCTTTTATATCATAATCTAGCATTTTTATCTTTATTAACAATTGTTTACGTTGAATTTAATGCATGCTTATAAGATCCTCCTCTTTAGTTGTTTTATGTGGATTCTTCACACTCGCATTCGAGTTGGCCTACTCAATTTGATAGAATGACGTTGTTTGGTGTAACTAAATTCATAAGAGTGCTATTCCCTATTCTTTGTTTCAGACTTTGTATATATCTGCTATACTATATGCATAATGAACGTTACCTCACTAGCACAATGTATCATATAAAACACTTGTGTTTGTATGTGATCATACATATCATACTAAACATGTAATTTAGTTATCACTCATTAATATCCCTTTATTCAATTGGATTGTAGAGTGAAAATAGAAGCTATGCTAGAGATATGAAGCTTCAGCAAGAGAATATAGAAGAAAAACAACTTGATCAGCCTTACCTTGATGGCTGGCTCAGAAACACTCCACTGAAAAATAAAAAACTCGCCCCTAACTCTAAAAGTTACCTTGATGGGTGGTTGAAAAATACTCCTGAAGAAAACCAAAAAAATATCCATAATTCCAATCAAGTTTACCTTGATGGATGGTTGAAAGATACCAAGGATCAAAAGGAAAAGACTTCCCAAAACTCCAATCAAGTTTACCTTGATGGATGGTTAAAAGATACCCAAGTTGAGAAAGCAAAATCTACCCCTACATCCGATCAAGTTTACCTTGACGGATGGTTGAAAAATACCAATAATCAAAAGCTAAAGACTACCCACAATTTCAATCAGGCTTACCTTGATGGCTGGTTAAAAGATAGCCAAGTTGAGAAAGCAAAACCCACCCCTATCTCCAATCAAGCTTACTTTGATGGTTGGTTGAAAGATACCAGGGATCAAAAGGAAAAGACTGCCCACAACTTCAATCAGGCATACCTTGACAGCTGGTTAAAAGATACCCAGGTTGAGAAAGCAAAATCCACCCACAACTCCGATCAAGCTTATTTTGATGGTTGGTTGAAAGACTCGCACGCAGCAAACTACAGGAAAATTGGACAAGACTTGACAGAATCAGACGGGAAACTATCTTCTAAAGTTGACCATACAGAGGCATTCAAGCTAGCTTTTTTTACTCTGGATGATCTTTACGTAGGGAATGTAATGACCCTGCAATTTCCTATCAGAGAATATGCTTGCTTCTTCCCAAGAAAAGTAGCTGACTACATTCCTCTCTCCAAGTCGCAACTACCTAGCCTTCTTCAACTATTCTCACTCACAAAAGACTCTCCCCAAGGTGAAGATATGAAAGACATAATTGACCAATGTGAGTTTGAAAACACAAAAGGGGAGACCAAGGCCTGTCCCACTTCTTTAGAGTCCATGCTTGAATTTGTTCAAAGTGTTCTCGGTGCCGAGGCCAGATATAACATTCACACAACTAGCTATCCGACAACATCAGGTGTGCGTTTGCAAAACTACACCATTTTGGAAATCTCAAAGGATATCTATGCTCCTAAATGGGTAGCTTGTCACCCTAGACCTTACCCTTATGCTCTTTACTATTGCCACTACCTAGACATAGGCAGTAAGGTCTTCAAAGTTCTTCTAAGGGGTCAATATGGAGACGTAATGGATGCTTTGGGCATTTGCCACCTAGACACGTCTGACATGAATCCTAATCATTTTATATTTCAACTACTTGGAATGAAGCCTGGGGAAGCTCCACTGTGTCATTTCTTCCCTGTAAAGCACGTTCTATGGGCGCCACTCCCACCAGAGGCCACCCACTTAACCAAAGGGAACTAGTTCATATCTTTGTTAATCCGTGTCTGTGTCGTTCCCAATACTTTTCATGTTGTTGTGAATTTCTCAGTACTGTAAGGTCTTATTTCTGTGTACTAAATAAGGCATTGTTTGTGTACTAAATAAGGTTTTGTTGGTGTACTAAATAAGGTCTGTGTAATAAATAATTGTTATAAAAATAAACCTTGGTTTGAAGTTTGAACAGTTAAGGAATGAGTTGGCGTCTCTTTAGTCTTTCAAATTTAGGTAGTTGTTCAGTCATGAAAATGACATTAAAATAATAATCTTTACATAGACCATGAGATTATTGAAAGACTAAGCTGAAGACATATTCTATTGGGGGTTAAAAATTTTGAATGGCAAATACACACACACACTAAAAAGAAGCATACTTATAAATCACAAAATCAAAGTTTGAAATTCTACAAACTACAAAGCCCTTACCCTCGTCTTACAGGCCACAAAAACACAGGATCACAAGGAAATGGTATTTAATGAAAGGGTGGGTCAAACCTAATCGTTCACTAATCCATCTTCAGTTACAAAAGGGTGGCACAGTCACTTTGTGGGATATAAAACAATAAAACACCAAAGCATCACTAACTGAAAACTTAGAAGTGTTGCATCATGCTGTGCACATAAGTTACATCCTTTAACGTACAGCTACTAAACAGGTAAAAAACGGCAAAAGCAGTAAAGTCAAGTGCATTTTGAGCAGTGAAAATATAAAATCCAAGACATTATTGATAATATTAATAATCTCATACAGTTAGGTAAATGCTACTGAGCGGCATCTTCAGAAAACCTGGCATCAAAAGGAGCCGAGGGATGTGAAAGAGCTGAACTAGAAGAACCAGCAGGTCCTCCAGAGCCATGCTGCAATTCAATCACAAGCCACCGAACTGCTTTACTCATCTGTTCCAAGCGAACGGCGCTGATTGGTGGAAGACCCGTCATGGTAGCTTGTCCAGGCTTCCCTGCCACATGCCCTGTAGCCTCATCCACTAAACACTCTGATCCAATTCTTTGCTTGACAGACTCCACATACTCCTCGGCTTGATCACACGCTACTCTAAACAATTCCCACTTTTGCTTAAAGCTTTCGAGAGTAGTGTCTGTTGCAATGTTTTTAAGGGCAGTGGAAGTTTCTCTTGCTTCCAGCACAGTTGCTGCTGCAGCAATAAAATCTAGATATGCACTATTTAGAGAATCAACCACACTGTCCATTAATCCTGTTTATTTTGATGTTAAACACCTGTGAAACACAAAAGGGCAAATAAGTCATGGAAAACACTAAAAATTATCACCCAACGATAAATCCCAGACAAAATTACGATATCAAAATAAACAAATACAGAATCGCTAGAGAGTGGAGATCTGCTGCGACCAAACTCTATGAAATAGCGCTGGAATCAAATCCTTGCGCGCGCTGCAAGAGAAATGAATGAAAATTGGGAGAAGGAAAAAAATAACTTACGGCAGATTGTCTTCTTACGGGCAGATTTTGATTATAACAGCCAGTTTAAGTTAGTGCGACGGCAGCCATGAATATGACAATGGGTGGGTCTCTTCAAAAATTGATGTGGATTAGCGATTATAATCTCATCTAAAATTTTTTTACTTTCAGTGAACACCATTTTTTTACAAATATGATAGTCTACGGTTGTTTTTCACTGAATGTTGTTTTTCACTCATTTCAATCGGTTGAGGATAATGCTTACAAAAATATATGATAAAATTAAAGTAATTGGAATATGCTTCCAGATCTGGAATATTGACGCTCAAATCTTCGTTCTCAAACAAGATCGCACAAGACGACCAACACACCACCACACTTGTCATGAAATTATGGAAAAAAAACTAAATCTATATGAAAATCACTTATTTATATTGAAATAGAGAATACGACGAGGGATAATTTCAGGTCGGAAATTGACCAAAAACCACTTTTCATTAAAGAAACTAGAAGAAAAAATCTAAGAAAAAAATAAGGGACGACGTTTTGGAGAGAGAACTTAAAAAAAAAACTATAGGTGGACATAAGTTAAGTTGTTAATTTTTTTTTGACAAAATGCTATGTCTTTTTTTTTTTACAAAGACAAAATGTTATGTTTATGGTTAAATAATAGTCTTTTTTTAAAAATAGTTAAATAATATAGATGATAATACTTCCTATTCCTGAAGAAGAGAAAAAACTTTCTAAAAAAATTAGAGTCATGTTAACGAATGTCTAATGACACTCTTTAAGCATCGTAAATTAAATAATTATTATTTAAAATGTTAGAGTTTTCAATTTTCAATGCACTTTATTACACAAACTTTCATAAAAAGTTGCAATTTAAGATCTTTAACTAGTACCCTAGGGACACTAGTTAACATTTCCAAAAAAATACTAGCATAAAAAACTTTTAGGAACTTCAATAGAATCTCGTCTCAATTAATTAACATTTTTATCCTTTGCAATTCAATTTTTTTAATTTAAATTTAATTTATAAAATCAAAAACATACAAATATTATCAAAGTAAATTTTAATCCCGACCACCACCAAAAAGGCAAAATTTAATACATTTTTACACCAAAAAATGTCAAGTTAGTTACTACTTAAGAAATTACAAATCGAATTTAAATTTGGGTTACAATACAATCAAAAAAGTTTGATTCCTACGTAGCCAAATGGGCTAACACTCGAGCTACCTGATCACCACTTCTCTCAACATGACTTAAGCGAACATCATTTTTTTTTGTGCGTAAATGAGATATCCTCTCCTTAAACTTCGGAGGCTAATCCTTCGATGATCAACAACTGTCCTTAAGAATTTTAACGTTTTTGCTTGTACAATACCTGATTCGAACCCATGACATTGGTTTTAGCTGCAAGACATTTGTGTCATCTCGTTTAAACGTTTTTAGGTTAAACAACGTCGGTGAATGGTTGTTTATGTTTCTTCCAATGTTCCCTATCCATCATGGGTATCACAATTGTGTTACGGCCTCCTTCGATTTTTTTACCTTCTCAATCTCATCCTCATGCTAGAAGCTCCACACGAAATGTTGCATATTTGTTGATACTCGATAACACTTCGAACAATGTTCGTAACGTTGCTCATAACAAGTATTTCAATTCCTTCAAAAACTATGCATTCCTTGTTCTCCCAACCTCGCAAGTTATATCCACCTTTAAACTCAGGGTTTCTAAATTGTGATCATCCATTCAATAAAAAAGTTTATATTACCGTGATTAGATAATTAATGGATAAAGGCAGGCCAGGCCAAAATTTGCACGATCTAGATACAATCTCTAAAGTCGTGATAAATAGTTTTCTAAGACATCTAGGACACAAAATCTCACAAATTATATTTCTGTTATTGAGTTTTTCTCAAGCAGGAATCACCTATCAAATAGTAAATTAGTATTGTTGGAATTTACAACGGTCCCCTCGTACAATTGATATAGTATTAAAGCATCTGAAAAATCATTGAAGTCCACAACGACACTTTGTACAAGCGCTTGTCTCATCGTAAATTTTCAATGTCTTTCTTCTCAATTGTTAGTTTCTTCACGAGTATAAAAGTGAAATTATTCAAATTAAATAAGTTGTCGACTTGTTGTCGAAAGAATGATAAAGGAGTCCATCAAGAAAAAAAGACTTGTGATACACGAGCTAAAAGTTTACGGCTAAGTGTCTCAGACAACAAGAAGAAACCAAAGGTTGAGAATAAATTATTATTCGGCATATCATATCATGGGATTGTTTTATGCCATATCCATGAATGAGAAGAAAGGGGCAAGTTCATCTAGTCAATAATATATTTATAAAAATAAAAAAAAAAAACAGACTTGAAGTCTAAAACTTTATTTATCCTCTTGTGAGAGTCAGTAGACCATGTTGTAAATCAATCAAGTTGTAGTTGAACATTATATTGATAATAGCATCATCTCGAAGAGAGGTAAACTCGCAACTAAAAGTTGTATCAAAAGTTCTTTATTGGGGTAGTTAATAAATACTCAGTATAATGAAGCAAAATGTAAAAACTCCACCTGACTGACTTAGGAAGGTTGTTAAAGAATAGTTACGGTGTCTATAGATGGAGCATAAAAATTATTTAGTTAGCGAATTAAGTTCTTATTGTAAGAAGGCAAAACCAGTTTTATCAAGGGCGGTGGTCTCTCAGTGACACGACCATCACCATCACCAGTCACGAACATTACTAGCGACGTCGGCCTGTCTCCGTTTCCATGGTTACGATCATCGCCATCGCAACCACGACCACACTCACCCACCAACGCCGCGACCACCGTCGCCACCGCCCACACCATTAGATCTCACTGTCGTTAGATTTCACCAACACTATCTAAGGAGAGAGAGAAAGAGAATAAGACAATGGAGAAAGAGAGGATGAAGGGAAATGTTCCATTTTGAAGCTAGCAGCGGTGGTTGTGACGAGAAATAGATAGATAGATAGGAGACCCGCGCGATGACTGAACAGTAGGCCGGTGGCGGGTGTGACCGATGAAGGTGAAGGAAGAGGGAGAAGAGATAGACGAAAGAGAGAGTGAGAGATAGTTCTTGTGTGCTTTTGTGTAGGGCCCACATGCGCACGTGTCAATTTTATATATGGAGGTCAAATGGATGTATGCCACGTAAGGATGTTCACGTATCAACACTCTTTTAAAAATGATCAACACAACTTAAACTATTCCTTCTTATGCTTTCCATCACATTTTTAAAAAAAAGGAATGTTATGGACAATCACTCTCACACTCTCTCTTAAACACTCTTTCATTCATTGGTCCATGTCATCATTTTTCATAAACCATTTACGTGATGACTAGTTGTTCTGGTTTATATACATGGCCTTTTTATTTTATGTATTAAATATAAAAAATACAGTTCTTTTCTATTCAAACACCATGAAATGAAAAGTAGCCGCCTTGTTGGTCGCGACTTATGAATCTGAAACATACTTATGATAATCACAGAAAAACATATGCTAAAACAAAAACACAACAACCATAGTTCAACAAGTTAAAATCTTGCTTCTTTTCTATGTTTAAAAATGAGTTACTTCTCTAATTAAAAAAATGGGTTCTTTGATCTTTCTGTTTGTTTTTCATCTCTATCAGATATGCAACAACCCCACACTCAATCACATCAAACATGCTTGAATTTTATTCTTTGATCAACTCAAATCCAACCCAATTTCACAACACCAATAGCAACAAAATATAGAAATTTCAATTTTAAGATTCACTTTTCTGCTCCCCACAACTCAACTCGCTTACATTTGTGTAGAGTTGTGTATCACAAAAAACACACACATTTAACAGAAAAATTCTTTTGTGCTTGCTTATTATGATTTCTACCCTAGTCTCTTTTCTTTTGGTACATATTTTTCTAATAAAACATCATCCGTTGTGTTTTAAAATATGGCTGAATCTAACTTCTTTAATCCAGTCCATATAATTTGAAACTCCATCGCTTTTAGGTGTGTTTTTCTAAAAGTTTTTGTGTTTTAGTCAATGACCTCTCTTTGCCTTTGCAACTACCTCAATTTAACGGTTTTTCACTTACCATAGAACTTGACGATGAAGACGGATCTGCACCGAAGCAATTTTAAAAGACTTGATTTTATATTTTGAAGGATTTAAAATTACAATAAATTAAACCATGGGTGTTGGTTCACTTGGTTGCCTGTTACAAGAATTTCAAAAACAGCCGCCACGTGGTCCGCTTGTTGAGTAAGTGATCAAGAGAGAGCATCTAAGTGACCGTGCTCAACACCTCTCTAAAAAAATGATGTTTTAACACACAAATATAAGGGTGAAAAATAAAATAAAATTATAAATAATTTTATTTCGTCAACTTTCCAAGTACGAGAATGATAAACTTGTTATGTTTTATTGTAAAATACTAGTCACATTTATACACAAAACAACTATTTAAGGTTATTGAATAACCAATGTATTATAAATTATATATAGACCAAATATATTAATTATTTAAAAAATTGTATTTTATTTATAAATGCGACCAGAAGAAATAGAGTTTAAGAGGGGTGTATTGGATTGAGATTTTAAAAGACTATTTTGGCAAACAAAATCCTGAAGATTTTAAAAGATTTTGTGAGATTATATTGATTTTGTTGGATTTTAAAAGACTTTTTTTAATGACTTTTTACAATCAGGATTTTAAACACATGATTTTAATGAATTTATAATACAAATTTCAACAGACTTTATGAGATTTTAAGATTTGGAAGGATTGAATGAATTTTTAAGAAAAATTCAAATTGACCGGTGGATGAAAAAGTTATAAACTTACGATATGAATTTGATTAATAATAATTACAATAATTAACTCAAAATAATAACAAAAATAATAATGCCTTAAAATAATAATGGTCACTTACGGAAAAAATAAAATGGTCACTTAACAACAACAAAAACAACAACGAAATAGCATAACAGTGCACAACAATAGTAAGGTATATGATCTGCCAGTATATGAAAAATGGTCACTTTACAAGAACAACATTTTTATTTACTCGATCGTGAAAATCAACGTCGAGAAGCAATTCCGTCGGGAAAAAATAACGAGAAGCAACAATATGAAAAAATGAATTGTGAACAACGAATCATATCATTGTTTTTTGTATATAAAAAAAGAATAATATCAAAGAGGGAGTTATGAATAATAACAAGAAGAGGGTATGAGTGTGTGTGGCATGAGACAAGAAATGTTATGAGTGTGTTAAAAAATTATGGAAGTCTCAAGAACTCTCAAGGTTTTCTATGAGATTGTTGATTGAACATGCTATGTGTATTTTTAATTAAAAAGTCTCAAAATCTATTCTAAAAAAGAATCTCTTAAAATCTACATACTTTTGAATACCAAGAGACATTTTATAAGTTAGGGAAAATCTTATTTGAATACCACCGGATTTCGTTGTCCTAAAAAAACAATCTTGATTGTTTTAATTGAATACCACAAGATTTTCTTATATTCTATAAAAATCTTGATTGAATACCACAAGACTTTTTTATTTTTAAAAAGTCTAATAAAATCCTATGAAATGTTTAAAAAACACATTCCAAAGGCCCTACATAGGACACATTTTGATCTTTGGCTATTTATTTATATTTATTTCGATGAAATCTAGTTGAGAATATAGATAAAAAGTCATTATCATTATTTATTGTAGTAATAAAGAAAAACGAATTCCTTCAAAAAAAGAAAAAATGAATTCACCAACCAAAAATAATTTTATGAAATGAACACCATGTATTCCCACGCGTGAGAAACTGAAAACGGATGCCGTATCGCTGAGGCACAAGACACACGCCGTGGCCCACTGACCCCACCCCCAATTCTAGTTCAAATTAGACAAATCCAAAACCCGAATCTAAAATTATCGCAAACCCAAAAGAAAAGAAAAAAAATAAAATTAAAAAATATAAAAAGAAAAAGTAAAAAAGAAAGAGAAAAAGAGAAAAGAAAGCATTAACCATGGCATGGAAACTGCAACGACGAAAAGAAGAGTAACAATGTTGGTACGTGGTTAGAGAGAGAATCGAACACCACGATCTCTTCTGAAATTCTCAACATTCTCTCATTTTTCGTTTGAATTTTCACCCTATTTCGTGATGGAAGCGTTGATCGAATTATGCGACCTCATTGCACAAAATCCATCTCAATTCTCCGATAAACTCTCATGGATTTGCGATAAATGTCCACCGCCGGAGTATCTCTCCGCCGGATCGCCTAGGGTTTCACGTTCTCAGCTCAATGCCGTTACCGCCGTCGCTCGTTTCTTATCTAACTGCGTAGATTCCACCGATCTACGACCTAAATCAGTCGCAATCGAGTTCCTCCGTTCAATTCCGCATTCCTTTACTCACTCCTTTTGGCCTCAACCGTTCAACGCCGATTTCGTTGCATCTTTCTTCAACGATTTCATTGGTTATGTTTCCAAAGCTGCACAATCTTCGCCGGATTTCGCCGACGAGGTTGCTGGATTTACCGGTGAAGTTGTGTTATCCGCGATTGCAGAACAGGATTCTGTCATTGCTAGGGCTTTTTTGATCGCCGTGTCGCAGAATTTTCTTCCTATTTCGTCTTCGGATGGAAATAAATTGGTTACTTGTTTGATTGAACAATATGCGGCACAGATTGCTGTGGCTGTTCCAAGCACGCAGGGGGAGCAAAATGCCGGAAATTCCGATAATTCTTCTGCTCAGAGCTCGCCTCTGAATGGAAACCATCAATCTCAGACCAATTATAATGGTAGTCCGACTAGTAATTCGAGTGGCGCGGCTTCTAAGGCTGCTGGTGATGATGCCACTGCTAGCACGGCTTCATCGAGAGGTTCGGTTGTGACAAATGGGGGAAGTCATATATGGAGGAGTAATGCCGATCAATTGGCCCAAAATTTAGGTTTAAATGATGGTGGTCTTGGTGGAGGCTCTTCTGGGCAACAGGTTACTTCCTTTGAGGAAGAGTCTGTGGACTTTTTGGAGAGACAAGAAATTGCTTTTAAAGTGATTGCTCATGTGTTGGAAAAGGTTCATGTTGATCCCGCGCTTTTGGAGCAGGCTAGGTTGATTGGGAAGAAGCAGATTCAATCTATGTCTGCTTTTCTAAAGGTAGTCATTTTTCCGTACAATGCCTTCGGTTTGTATTTATTTTCTCTGTTATGATTCGTCATGGTAACGCACTGTTGAATGTGGATAGTGGAGTGAGTTGAAACTTTAACCTAGCATCCTTAATTGCGCATTGTTAAAATTCTGCTATGCAACAGTGCTATAGCGCCACTATGGCGGCTATTTGATAACATTTTGTACCGAATAGTGTAGTGCGGAACAATAGCGGTTTGTCCAAATACCGCTATGCTATAACGGTATAGTCCCGCTATAGTGGTTAAAGTTTAGGTTTATTTGAGGAGTGAGACATGTTTTAATGCTTGCAAGTTCTTGCAGATAAGGAAGAGGGATTGGCACGAGCAGGGGTCAAGTCTAAAAGCTAGAATTAATACCAAATTGTCAGTTTATAAAGCTGCAGTTTCTATGAAAATCAAGAGCCTCTCGGCATTGGATTCTGATTCGAGATCCGTCAAGAGATTGGTTTATGAGGCAGTTGCGATATTGATAGATGCAGCCGAGGCGTGCTTGCTATCTGGATGGAGAAAGTTGAGAACATGTGAAGAGCTCTTTGGTTCCTTGCTTCTTGGGGTAGCACAAATTGCTATTGCCCGAGGAGGTCAGCCGTTGCGGATTTTGCTCATTCGCCTAAAACCAATTGTTCTCAACGTCTGTGCTCAGGTGCACTCTGGTTACTTTTCAATATCATATTTCCATTAACATTTTGTTTTCAAACTTGCATTCCAATTGACATATAAGTTCATGAAGTTTGCTTTGCTTGTTTTTTAAATGCTTTTGAAATGTTACTTACCAGCCTGAAACATGGAGTAGCAACCAGGGGACCATGTTCGAGAGTGTCACAAAGGCCAGCTGTCAGATTATCGAATCCTGCTGGACTAAGGAGCGGGCCCCTGTAGACACATACATAATGGGGTTAGCTACAAGCATACGTGAACGGAATGATTATGGGGAACAGGTTTGTGTACTAATTTTTTATGCATCCATGAGGCAGAAACTGATAATAAATAAAAATATATTTGAGTGTGTCCATGTTGTACTGTATTTTTTTTGTTTTTTTGTATGCGCGTACATATCTATCTATATATATAACACAACATATATTACGTCTATATATTCATGTATACATTTTTATTTGTTGTCACGTGACTGAAAGGTCATGGGTTCAAGTCTTGGAAACAACCTCTTGTGTAAAAAACAGGGTAAGGCTGTGTACAATCCACCAAAATGGTGGGACCCCTTCCTGGACCCTGCGTATGCAGTAGCTTTAGTGCACCGGGCTGCCATTTTTATGCATTTCCATATACTCTGTGGACTTCAGTACACATGTGCTTTCTGATACGTGAGCATTTATTCCCCATAATTTCATCATTTTCATCGGTAATGATATCTATTTATACGGTCAGTAGGTTTTTCCTGTTTCTTCAGCATTGTTTCTTGTGCCGAAATAGTTGACATATTTTTTTTTTACTCGAAACATGATATTTTATCATATATCTATTTTTGTGTTAAACATTCACTCACTTTTGAAATCTCGTTTCCCTCAGGACAACCAAGAGAAACCTGCAGTTCCTTTTGTACAGCTAAACGTTATACGCCTGTTTGCTGAACTAAGTGCTGCAGTCAACAAGTCTGAGCTGGTAGATGTGATATTACCTCTTTTTATCGAAAGCTTAGAAGAGGGCGATGCTTCAACTCCTAGTTTATTGAGACTCCGAGTATGGAACTTTGTATTCAATATATTATAAAATTGATCTGAAATTCTTAAATTTATTGTGACTCTGTTTTGATAAATTATCTGTAAGAGTAATTCTTGCACAAGTACACTGTCTAGAGGCATTATGCTTATGCAAGAATAGCTCCAATCTATTAACCCTTTGGCGGCTGTATATGAATCTTATGTTGTTTTTGTTGCAAACCATACAGCTTCTAGATGCAGTGTCTCGAATGGCTAGTTTAGGTTTTGAGAAATCTTACCGCGAGACAGTGGTTTTGATGACTCGAAGTTATTTGAATAAACTCTCTAGCGTGGGATCAGCTGAAAGCAAAACAGAAGCACCTGAAGCTACAACTGAGAGAGTTGAAGTATGTAGTATCTCAAAATGTCAACAACACATGTTAAATTTGATTAGTTTGGTGTAAATATCAAATGGATTCTCACTAGTTCAATTAAATTCTAGACTCTACCTGCAGGGTTTCTTCTCATTGCCACTGGTCTTACTACTGATAGACTACGTTCAGATTATCGCCATCGATTACTCTCCCTGTGCTCAGATGTTGGTTTAGCTGCTGAGTCTAAAAGTGGAAGGTATACCTATTTTTTATGCTGAGCACATGACACACAAACATATATATATATGTATATATATAAATATAATAAGAGTTAGGATCCGTTGACACTAGGTGTCAAACTTTATATTGACACCAAATCCTAACCTTCCATTTCAGTTTCATCAAAGGCTTAAATTACTCACTAGAAACCTACTGTGATCTCCAACTCTTCTAGTGTGTGTAACCTCGCTCCATTTAGTTTTTTTTTTTTAAACGGATCTTGCACTTTATAATATTTAATGCTGAAAATTGGATGCATTATTGTATTTGCAAAGGTGAATGGAGGAAATCAAGAGGGATATCTTTATTTATTTATTTCAATCACAGACATACCATATATCATGACAATGGAGGTTTTTTTTTTGTTGTTTAATCGATTTCTAACGGATGCTTAGAACAATTGTCTGTAAAAATTCATATTAATGGTTGTTATTTTATAGTAGAAATTGATAAAATCACTTGACCAAATTTTTTTTGTTGATAAAATCAAAACTTTTTCATTCATTTATTTTTTTTATTAAGTATACGGAAATTTCATGGAAAAAAATGCTTCCAGGTTTTGTTCATCCAAAAATATGCTTGCTACTTTTTTAATTTCATCCATTTCAGGTTTTTATTATGACTTCATCAATCACAGGTTTTTATCAATCATAGGTTTTTAATAACTGGATGAAACAGATGATATTCTTTGTTTTAATAAATGGATGAAATATATCCTTTTTTAAACCATTCATATGGTCAAGAAACTGGATATCTTTTTTAATAGTAAAATTAGTATGTGGTGAGAATTAAAAGGAAACAGAGCGTGTGACTTGTGAGCCTTTGATTAAACTGAAATGGAAAGTTAGGATTTGGTGTCAATATAAAGTTTGACACCTGGTGTCAACGGATCCTAACTCATATAATAATAATAATAATAATAATATGCAAAGTTTTGCTGAGAATTTTAGTAGGCCTTTATTCAACTTCATTACCTTGATGGATCATGTTTTCTGAAGATTTCACATCTGATGCTTACTCACTACAGGAGTGGAGCAGATTTTCTGGGTCCTTTGCTCCCTGCAGTTGCTGCAGCTTGTTCTGATTTTGATCCTACTTCAAACGTGGAGCCATCAGTTTTAAAGCTGTTTCGAAACCTTTGGTTCTATGTTGCTCTTTTTGGCCTAGCCCCTCCTGTACAAAAGACTCAGGTGACGACAAAATCAGTTTCCAGTACGCTGAACAGTATGGGAAGCATGGGTGCAATCGCTCTTCAAGCTGTAAATGGACCATATATGTGGAATATGGAGTGGTCTTCTGCTGTTAATCAAATTGCACAAGGGACTCCTCCACTAGTAAGTTGATCCCAAAATATACTAGTTATCGGGGAAAGAATTCAATTGGTGTATTTGCAACATGTTTTTTTTAATAGAATACATTAGTGCATTTGTTGCTTTGACTTTTGGGTTGTTTTTGTTTTAGGCTTTGTTTGCGAGTTTGGAGGGGAAGGTAGGGGGAAACTTTGGGAAAAAGGAAGGAGCAAGTGGAAAGAATTTAGAGTTTTGGGAGGGGAGGTTTTTGGGGTTTTTAGTTTTCTTCATAATACAAAATCCCCCTAATTTGGGGGAATTGGAGTAAAAAATTATATTGGGGGAGGACATTGGAGGGTTTTAGAGGGTTTATAAGAATTCTTCAAATTCAATCTATGTAATTATAAGCGTTAATTTATCATTTTGTAAAAAAAATACTTTGTCAAATTTTTTGAAAGACTTCTCCATTTTCCCCTGTATTTCCCACCCCCATAGCACTCCCCTCCAAACTCCCAAACAAAAGCCTAAAAGTATTTTTGTGATTCATCATTACTTGGAAAAACTTCAATACCATTTAGCTATCTATCGGGATCTTTACCACATTTACTTTTACTTTGATTTGAATTTTGAACTGTGTTATTTAAAGCCTCATGCCTATGGATGGTCTTTTTCCTTGCAATACCAATACACAAATAATTGATTTTTTCCCTCCAAGACTTGGAGTAAGAGAAGGGAATCACACGGAGTTCGTATGATTGTTAATAAGAATTATATAGAATGGAGTCATCATTATAAGACAAGGAAAGAAGACAATTATTAATAATCCCAGCTTGTTTGGATTGGCCATTCTCACCTCTAGGAAGGAATAAATATTCCTGAACCAAACACCAGAATGAAATCATCGTTTCATATTTATTTTTTTAATTTCTAACCGACTAAAGAATTATGGTTTCTGTGGAATAGATATATGAATGCAATGACTATTTCATGTACCAAATGAGCACTAGGTTGAATGTGTCAGGTCCATGCAAAGCAGTCTAAGAAAATTTATCTACAATGTTATTCCATCTCATTTTTGTTGAATGCTTTAGTAGAGGTGGACTTCTTTTGTTCAGTTCAATGCATGCATACTTATTCTTTTTTAGTAGAGAGGGGCTTCTTTTTTGTTGAATGCTTTAATAGAGGTGGACTTCATAAGGATTTGAACTATATTCGTAATGAAGGTATTGTTTTGAAGTATGCCTTGATTTTAGAATGCAAATATTAAAATAATAAGTAGATAAGTAGCATTGCCATTTTTCTTCTATATAATAATATCTAAAAGGTTGGATATACTTATTCTGCAACTGCAGATTTGCAACCGGAAGTTTATGATTAAATTTATTGATGTAGCTACTGATGCACATCATACAAATATTTGTGTTGCATGATAGTTGCACTATTTTAATTGATTCTGGCATGGTGGCTACAAGGTTTCAAACTAGAGTGCCAGGGACAGTTATGGAAACTGATGACAGTGGTTGTATAATGTTGTGAAATTTAAATCCATTATTATGAAAATAGTTTCTAAACTATTTGAAGATTTTAAATAGGTCTCTGAACTTACAAAGTTTGTAATTGGGTCCATAAACTCATCAATAATTTGTAATTAGGTTCCTTAACTAATTTTATTAATCAGGTCAATTTTTTTTTGTAATTAAGTTTTGAATTTAGAGGCCCAATTACAAATTATTTAAAAGTTCAGCATCTAATTACAAATTTTTTGAAAGTTCAGGGACCTAATTGCATATTATTTAAAAGTTCAAGGATAAGATTAATTTTTTTGCCTCTGGGATCTAAGTGCAAATCATTGACTAGTTTATTTATGGACCCAATTATAAACTTTTTTAGTTTATATTTAAAAATCCCCATATAATAACTTCGAGGTGAAGTTTGTTGGGAGACAAGCAAACATGGTTGCTGATACTTTAGCTAGGGCGGCCTGTTCTTGGGCTAGTCACCGTATTTTTTATTCTTATCCTTCTTGTATTGAACATTGGTTGATTAATGATAATAATTAACTTTGCTTCGGTCAAAAAAAATAAAAAATCCCCATATAATTGAGAGACCTCCAGAGTTATTAAACTATTAAAAAAATTTAGACATGTGCAAAACAGATGATATTGCTTGTCAAAATTTGCCCCTGATAGGATATTTAACATGAGACCAATGGTAAAATCAAAGATCTGTTAAATCCTTAAGTTCCCACCAAATACCATGTCTGCCGGGGACCTTGATTCGTAGGATGGCCTATTATATTATTATTACTTTTAAAATCCTGGGAAGATGTTAAACATAATTGTGGTAGTATGGACTTCATATCAACTGCAGGAACCCCTCCCATTTTAACAGCGAATTATGAGTGACGTTGTTTTCAGCCTTTGATATTATTTTTAACCTGTATAGTTTTGTTGCATTCTATTTTGCACAAGTCTCTTTATCCTAAAGAAAAGTTGCCATTCCGATGATTTAAGTAAACTTTAATGCTACAAATTCAGCAACTCCCTTTCACCTCCCTTAATTTGTCCGTTTACTAGGTACCTGTCTGAACTGAAGTTTTACTTATGTCTCTCTGTTTTGTCCAGGTTGTTAGCTCAGTGAAATGGCTTGAGGACGAGTTAGAACTAAATTCTCTGCACAACCCAGGCAGTCGCCAAGGCAGTGGCAATGAGAAAGCCGCTCTTGCACAGAGAACTGCTCTTTCTGCCGCTTTAGGAGGGAGAGTTGATGTGGCATCAATGACCACAATCTCAGGTGGATTGCATTTACCATATTCCTTATATTTCTATGAAACTGTCAATACCATCAGTTTGTAGAGGGGCTGCCTCGCCTTGGGAACATATCAGTTTCATATCTTGTATAACACTTCCTCCCATGCCAAATGCATTGCTGACTGGAAACAATTCACTGTGAAATCAAGATATATTTTGAATGTTTTAACACCTTACACATTTGGACATGTGCTGGAATCTCTTAGACTGACATTTCCCATTCAACTTGTTCATAGCATTGTTCCAATAACAAGCATCAAGACAGATGATTATTTCTTAGGTGACATGATGGCATGTGTTTTGTGATCAATGTCATATTCTATGGAAGTGTGAACTTAGTTTTTTCTGGTTTGTATATGCAAATGTAAACTTTCATGGTTGATGCGATCGTTTTTATTATTTAATTAGTAGAATTAGTAGAATATTGGTTACATGAAAACTTGTTCATAGCCTTGTGCTGTTGACAAGCAACTAAAATTTCACTCACCCCTTGTTTTCTACATTAAGTTCTTATGTCTCTCATGCTTTCAGTTTGGGTTTGAATTCACTGCCTTGCTCCTTCTTAACTCCCATTAATTTTTTACTGCCCCCACTCTATCATGACTGGCATGGTGATTGTCTTTCTCATTGTTTGTTTACAGGGGTGAAGGCTACTTATCTTCTTGCTGTAGCTTTTCTCGAGATCATCCGCTTTAGCAGCAATGGTGGGATCCTAAATGGTGGCACCACTATGGATACTGCTAGAAGTGCTTTTACTTGTGTCTTTGAATATCTTAAGACTCCAAATCTAATGCCAGCTGTCTTTCAGTGCTTAACTGCGATCGTTCACAGGGCTTTTGAAACAGCTGTGTCATGGATGGTAGGTTTTAGTTTCACAATGTTTTCGTCTGAATTCAGTTTTTGCAAAAGCTTTAACTGATTTGAAAATATATTCCTATGTATATGCAAAACAATTATATTTTCTCATATTGAGAATATTGCTTGTTGTATTCACAATTTATTGTTTATTATGAATAAAGGCAAGGGGCCTGAACCGTTGATTTTATTTATGCATCAAGGAAGTACTACAATTTATTGATTGTTAACTAAGAAGCCTTCACAATTTAATCAATCTGTGCAGAAAGTTTGACGAGAAATTGTCATAAAAGTACAATAGTTTTCATTGACGTAAATTTTCCTTTGAAATTTGTACTTGTTCCATTATGCTTTTTATTATATTAGCAGTTTTACTTTACACTTTTTTCAAAGTGAGCATCCCTCTTCACTCTAATTTAAGTTTTATATTTTCTTAATTTTTTCCTTTTCTTTTTTGCGAGTGTTTTTCTTAATGTGCATATAATTCATTCTATGCTTGTCATATTTTTTTTTTCTCCAATCCAATACCTAGAACTTTTTTAACAAAAAGTCACTAGTTGTTTATAAAACAATTATTTTTGTTCCATTTACGAGTAAGCTCCTAAATTGATCCTCCAAAGCTTACATTGTCACCACATTGGTCTATGACAGTTTTTTATTACATTTATCTTTATGTAGAACTGAAATGATGAAACAAAAAGATGAATTTAGTAACTATTTTGTATACTTTAGGAACTAATTTGGTGACAAAAATATTTGAAGGACCAATTTAAGAGTTTATTCTATAAATAATTAGCATTTGTATGATGATATCCATATATCTTTTCGTCCAAAACTGGACTCCCCTCCCCCACCATAATAAAATCAAACTGAATGTTGTTTAATGTTTATGTACATCAACAAATGGTGTAGATTCACACCCTTTCAAGTGCTGCAATGGGTTGTAGTTATCTGACCTACTAGTGCTTTCATTTATGTGTCTGACCGTGTCTATGCTGTTGACTTTGTTAAAGGCTGATCCGTATGTTATTTGTGTCACTCTATATATGCACAACTGATTGATCTGCCTGCAGGAAGATCGAGTATCTGAGATAGGCCAGGAAGCTGAGGGCCGAGACTCAATACTTACAATGCATACCTGTTTCCTAATCAAAAGTCTGTCCCAGAGAGAGGATCATATACGAGATATTGCAGAGAACTTGCTAATTCAACTTAGAGATAAGTTTCCACAGGTAAAAAAAAATGTGTATGCACGTGTGTAGTTTTCCTAGTGTCTCCTACATTTTTTCTTTTCTTGGAATTGTCATTTATATTTAAGATTAAAACTATATCTTTGCAGGTTCTATGGGATTCATCTTGCTTAGACTCGTTGCTATTTTCATTTCACGATGACCCTTCTTCCGCTGGCATCAACGATCCTGCTTGGACATCGACAGTCCGTTCATTGTATCAGAGAATTGTTCGGGAATGGATAATTAAATCGCTTTCAAATGCTCCATGCACAAGCCAGGGCCTTCTTCAGGTTTAACTGATTTATTTCATTTATAAAAAAAATAATTAGTATTTCCTTGCTTTGAAGGGGCTAAAATGTTGTTTCCTATACTTATAAAACTTATAACTTTTACTTGAATATTAAAACACAAATTTCTATTCTAAGCAAATGAAGTGCTGGATGATGTTCTTTTCCTTTGGGGTGGTGAGCATCATTGTCTACACACAAAAAAAAATATGGTTTGAGCCATAATTTTCTATGCTTCTACCTCCAATGATTCTCCTCATTATCCATCCATCACTTTGTGTTCAGTCACTGATGAACACAGAGAAAGCATGAAAGAGTTTGAAGAAAAGAGAGAGAATAGAGAATCTGTAACTGGATTTTGTATTACTTGATTGTAATAGAATGATGAAGTTTAGAGTTATTTATAACCCCTAAGCTGATATTACAGCTGTCCTACCAATTGACAGCGGTTAACAGCTGTGTAATAGTCTGCATAGCAAGACGATACACTTAAGTAACTAATGCCAAGTACAATACACTTAAGGAAGCATGTCGGAAATGAGGAAACTATTATATTCTCAACCTTTTGGGAACTTGGTAGTGGAGTAGTTGCAAGACAGATCAAGGAGGATTAAACTGGCTCTAGATAGCTTTTAGATAAAAGGAAGAGAGACATATTATTACAGTGAAATATGCCTGATATTGACTTTTTTACAAAAAACTAAACACTAATCCCTATTAATAGGGATACAACACTCAATCCTGAATAAATAGGAAATCAATAGAAAATAATCTTCAATACTATATATAAAGGGAATACATGGTTTTGGGGTGGCTTGATTTTTCACTTCCAAATATACCCTTAAACAAATTTGTCTATAAGAATGCTATATTGTTGGTGTCATTCAAAAAGATAAGAATTTATATTTATTTTGCTATATTTTTTGTGTCATTGAGAAAGATAAGTATAATTTGTTACAATATGAAAGTGCAAAATATCTATACATATAATTTTTTTTTTGATAGAACTATACCTATAACTTCACTCAAAATAATTTTAATCAAAACCAAAATTATAAAAACTGCCATTCATAATTTATACGCATTAGTGCAATAAAAAAAGCGGACAGACGGGCAAGGAGTGCCCGTTTGATTGCTAGTAATAATAATAATATTTTATTTAAGAAAGTAATAATAATAATATTAATAAGTAATATAAAATCTAACCTTATCAAATAATAATATGAAAGTTTAGTATTTTAGTTTCTGAGTAATTTGCATGACCCAATTTAGTCATCGAGAAAAATAAAAAACAACCTTAGATAATAATATTAATAAGTAATATAAAAACTAATCCGAAGAGATAATCTAAGATGATACTAGGAAATAACCCAAGATACTCGAATATAATATAAAGGGTATTGTGAGATATTTTATAATATTCCATTTGATTTCTCTGTAATTGAAAATGTTACGTTATATTTTTTTTTTATTTTGAAGTCCTCACAGTTCTTTTGGCACATCTGGTTCTTTGTATTTCAAATCAGGATAAACTTTGTAAAGCAAATAATTGGCAAAGAGCACAGACAATCGACGTTGTTTTACTTTTATCTGAGATAAGAATTGGCACTGGGAAAAATGACAACTGGTCAACACAAACAGGAAATATTCCTGCAGTCTTGGCTGCAGCAGCTGCTGCTTCAGGAGCAAACTTAAAAGTGTCGGAATCTTTTAATTTAGAGGTTATCAGTTCTGGTAAGTGCAACCAAGCTGCAGCAACAGTTAAGTGCAACCATGCTGGAGAAATTGCCGGCATGAGAAGATTGTATAACAGCATTGGTGGATTTCAATCCAGTACTACACCTACAGGTTTTGGGCTTGGAGCTGGGCTTCAAAGAATTATATCTGGAGCTTTTCCTCCACAGCCACAAGCTGAGGATGATTCATTCAATGGAATGTTGCTTAATAAGTTTGTGCGTTTACTTCAACAGTTTGTCAACATAGCAGAGAAAGGTGGGGAAGTGGTCAGGTCAGAATTTCGCGAAACTTGTTCTCAGGCTACTGTGCTGCTTTTGTCGAATTTGGTAATCACATTTCTCCCTTGTATCTAGTTGGTAGTAATTATAACTGTTAGGGAATCCATATTTGTACCTTTATCTGAGTTATGCTTTTCTTATGGACAAGAGTTCTGGATCTAAATCGAATGTGGAGGGTTTCTCACAGCTTCTCCGTCTTCTATGCTGGTGTCCTGCATATATTTCCACACATGATGCAATGGAAACCGGTGTTTTCATATGGACATGGTTGGTTTCTGCTGCACCTCAGCTTGGAGCTCTTGTCCTTGCTGAGCTTGTTGATGCATGGTTATGGACAATTGATACCAAGCGGGGTCTTTTTGCATCTGAAACAAGGTACTGCGGGCCTGCTGCAAAACTAAGGCCTCACCTGTCCCCCGGGGAGCCTGAATCACAGCCTCAGATTGATCTCGTTGAGCAGATAATTGCTCATCGACTATGGCTTGGATTTCTCATTGATCGTTTTGAGGTTAGAAGCTGCTCACTGTTTTTTTTTTTTTTGAAACAGCAAATTTTATTTAACTGCTCAAGCCGAACAGAGACCGGTGATAGAGAGAATACAAACTAAAGGCGCCGTATATAGGCGGAACACCCAAAAGTAAACACCATAAAAAAAAAACCCATCATACAATATCTGGCCAAACCCTACCTTCAACACACACCAAAATAATTGCTGCTCACTGTATTTGTTAACTTACATTTTCTTGTCTTGGTCCTGTTTTTCTAAATTGTAATAATTGCTGTTTATTTTATTTTGGCTGTGATCTTAAGTGGGCATATTGTTTTGATATAGAAAATATAGAAAAACAATTAGAAGCAGAGTTGGGGTAGCACCTATAATGGGATAGGATGTTAGAAATGAAAATATTAGAGAGAGAGAGAGAGTCAGGGTAGCACCTATAGAAGAAATGATGGCAAAAAATAGCTTAGGTGGTTTGGGCATGTAGAGAGAAGACCTGTAGATTCTTTTATAACTTATAAGGAGAGTAGATCAAATAGAGGATAGTCAGATCACGAGAGGCAGAGGAAGACCTAGAAAAACTATTAGGAAAGACTTGGAGATTAATGAGTTAGACCAAAATATGGTTTATGATAGAACACTATGACGTAATTTGATCCATTTAGCCGACCACACTTAGTGGGATAAGGCTTGGTTGTTGTTGTATTGTTTTGATATTCCTACTGCATCATTTTTTTTTTTATAATTCACGACCGCCTTGTAAATCTAATTATGTTTGGTTTGACTTCTTGGCCAAATTGTTTAGTTTCAGAAACCTGAAATTTACCTAGAGTAACCACCAAATAATATTTTCTGGTGTTCTGGATGATTGGTCAATTGCTGATGCATGTTTTTAACATTCAATATCTTAATACTCATCACAGTTAACCCTGCGAACATGGATTGAAGTGCTTGAAGAGGGCATTTCGTTGTTCCTTACTACCTCTATTGTGTTAAAACATTGAATCTAGTTTCAACTACAAAATTGCATCTTTCTATTCCCTGTATTACTACTTATCTTGTTCCTGTAGGCGGTTCGACACCAAAGTGTGGAGCAACTCTTGCTTCTCGGTAGGATGTTGCAGGGGACGACAAAGCTTCCCTGGAATTTTTCACATCATCCTGCAGCCACTGGCACTTTTTTCACTCTCATGCTTCTAGGGCTCAAGTACTGCTCCTGCCAGTTTCAGGGTCATCTACAAAAATTTCAAATGGGGATTCAGCTGCTGGAAGATCGGATCTATCGGTGAACATCTCCTTATAATTTTTTTCTTTGGCATTCTCTGAGCATTTTTTCGTATATTTTATTTTTCTTTACCCATCTAAGTGTATTGTTGGGCTGTTGGCAATCTCTTTGTTAAATAGTATTCATTGAGCATTTTGTTCCTCTCTTCTATATGAAGCACGTGTTTTGCAAAGCACGTTTTGTATTCCCAAAAGATTATAACCTGTATTCCTTGTTCAGTGTCTCTTTTTGAATGGTTTCAATTCCCTTACCGTGGTGATGTGAAAGGTGTTTTTGGAAACCATGCAACTTAGGCCTACTTCACTTTTAGTTGGTCAATTTTTGTCTGTGTGCTGGTATGCTTTTGAGGGCTTAGATGGGATGAGTTGGAACTTGTGAAATCATCTAGACTAACTCAGCCTCTGAACCTGCCACGTGAATCTTTTAGGCTAAATATTTTCATCTTCTCATTATGTTTTCCTTGACTTAACAATACCATCAAAATTATTTCCTTCATATCTTTAAAATCTGATCAATACATAATTTTAAAAATGTGTTCTTTTACTTATTGCCATTTCAAGCTGAATGTTTTGCCCTTGTATAGAAGATATTTCAGGAAATGACTGAGGTGATCAAAGTAAACAATGTTTCTTTTGTATTTTTTATTTTCTTCTCAACAATAATATAGCCTTTTGTATTTATTCTTTATTTTCTTGGTCCTTAAAATATTCACAGCATGTATCTTTACTTTCACATTGGCAGTTCTGCTAGAGCAAGTAGTTTCTTGCAAAGATAACTAACTGACCTGGATTCACCATGTTCGCCTTTCTTTGGACTAATTGAAATTGTTTGGTGCATTTGCAGGGCCGCATTGGGTTGGTTTGCTTATGAGCCTGAATGGTATGACACAAACTATACAAATTTTACTCAATGTGAGGCTCAGTCTGTTTCTCTATTTGTTCATTACCTTTCAAATGTGAAAGGAGATGCTGTTCAATTTGGTTCAAAAGGAAATGGACAAGAAAATGGGAACCCTTTAGCTGATGTGGTAATATTTCTATGTCTAGCACTGACATCCGCTTACACTGGGCTTTTTAGGATTAATTTTTTAGTTTGAATTTTAAAAGCACGTCCTTTTTGCTTAATTCTTCGTGAAACCTTGGAAATGATTTGTGCAATTATCCTAATATCTACATATGTATAGAATGATCTCTTTCATCCTGTTTGGGGTCAAATGGAGAACTATGATGTTGGCAGAGAAAAACGGAGGCAGCTACTTTTAATGCTATGCCAACATGAGGCTGATAGGCTTGAGGTCTGGGCACAGCCCACTAACACAAAGTATATATCTCTTTTTGACGACTGGAATTTCATTATATATTTTCTTTTCTTCCTGTCCTGATCTTTCAAATACTTGGTATCTGTGTATTTTCAGGGAAAGTAGTTCTAGACCCAAGATTAGTTCAGATAAATGGGTAGAACATACCAGGACTGCCTTCGCGGTAGACCCAAAGATTGCTTTATCAGTGGCCTCTAGGTTCCCAACCAATACATTTGTGAAGACTGAAGTAACTCAGCTTGTTCAGGTATTTTTTGTCATTAAGATTGTGAACTGGCCTAGTCAATTGAGTGTCTGCATTGTGGAAATTGATTTACCATTTTTGAAGTCAAAAGAACAACTACTCCCTATGTTCTTTTGATGCTGAAGGAGTCTTTAAGCAATATAATTTGGTTTGAGGGTTTAATTGGTATTACCCTTGGATGCTTTGCAGTGTAAACAGTATCTGCTGCTATTGGTTTATGGATTTGATACAGAAAATTAAATTGTGTGGTGACTAAGATTTAAAGAACAAATGTTTTATTCTGTCTTGTGCCTACCAAAGAAATCGGGTCTAAGTGGTGAGAAAAAGAAACAGAAATCATACTAGTAGTTATGGAGAGCCATAGTCTGATTGTATCACCCAACCACAAATAAAGCAATTTATTTGCTGTATTCAAAATCTGACCAATTTGTTTGACAGTAGTCATTGTTAGGAAGGTTAAATATGTTTTTAGTCACTCTAAGTATTCCAAATTTTTGTTTAATAAGTCCCCCTAAAAAATTTCTTCGATTTTTGGTACCTCTAAATATTTTGTTTTCAATTTTAGTCCCTGCTTTTTTACTAAAGTTCACATTTCGTGTTCCGAACGACTCTTTTTTGACATATCGTTGATAAGACTATATAATATCATTAGTTTAATAATTAACTATTTGATCTTACATTTAACAATTTTTTTTTTAAACAGCACATTTATTAAAATCAAAACCACCCTTTACAAGAAGAGAAGGGTGATTAAATACAGCAGAGACAAAAACAAAGGCGAGCTGGGCACATAACCACACCACAAACAGGGTCTCCAATTACTGGACCCTTAACAATTTAATTTTTAATTTAAAGTTATAGATAAATTAATAAAGATTAAATAGTTAGATTATTAAACTAATGATATTTTAAGGTCTTTTCAGTTATATGTAAAAAAAAAAAAAAGTAAATTAGAAA
>Ga0228710_1001302_pt1 | contig 36946 bp, 20 predicted proteins | sample MedpolnodulmetaG_FD_177995 | JGI IMG/M metagenome (GOLD analysis project Ga0228710, IMG submission 177995) | Root nodule microbial communities from Medicago polymorpha collected in Santa Monica, California, United States - pink nodules | ecosystem: Host-associated > Plants > Roots > Nodule...
TGCATCTGGCCTTCCGTTAGCTATAGTAACAATAGGGGCCAATTTGTTTGGAAGGAAGGTAGAAGATTGGAAGCGTACATTAGATGAGTATGAAAATATTCCCGATAAAGATATCCAAAGGATACTTCAAGTAAGCTATGATGCTTTGAATGAAAAGGATCAGAGTGTCTTTCTAGACATTGCTTGTTGCTTCAAAGGGTGTGTATGGGCAGAAGTCAGAGAATTACTTCATGCTCATTATGGCCATTGCATAGAACATCATGTTGGAGTGTTGGCTGAAAAATCTCTCATAGGCCATTGGGAATATGACACTTATGTGACCTTACATGACTTGATAGAGGATATGGGTAAAGAAGTCGTCCGACAAGAATCTCCCAAAAATCCTGGAGAACGCAGTAGGTTGTGGTTTTCCGATGATATAGTTAACGTTTTAAGAGATAATACGGTAAGCAAAACAAATATTTATGAACAATTTGTTGTTTTAGCTTTAGCCATGACTTTGATAATCCTGCCACCTCATACTAGTGTTTTTTATTCACTTAATTACATGTATATTACTCTATATATTATTTGTATTGTGATTTATTATTATTTTATTTTGTAAAAGGGAACTGGGAATATTGAAATGATATATTTCAAATATGACTCAACGGTAAGAAAAATAGAGTGGGATGGAATGGCTTGCAAGAAGATGACAAATCTCAAAACACTTATCATTGAACATGGTAAATTTTCTGGGGGTCCTGGGTATCTTCCAAGTAGTTTGAGATATTGGGAATGGATATATTGTCCTTTGGAGTCTCTATCTTGTATTTCAAGCAAGGCAAGTGAAATAAGTTTCATTTTTCAATTGTGTATATTGATAATTCACTATTAGATTATAATTTTAATTTCAACTTATTTATTTGTTTTTTATGCAGGAGTTCAACTATATGAAAGTCTTGACATTGGTATTTTGTAAATATTTAACCCATATACCCGATGTCTCAGGTCTTCCAAATCTAGAAAAGTGCTCCTTTCGACATTGTTATAGTTTAATTACAATTCACAATTCGATTGGACACCTAAATAAACTTGAAATCTTAAATGCATCTGAGTGCATCAAGCTTGAGCATTTTCCACCCTTACAGCTGCCTTGTCTTAAGAAATTCAAAATCAAAAATTGTTATAGTTTAATTACAATTCACAATTCGATTGGACACCTAAATAAACTTGAAATCTTAAATGCATCTGATTGCATCAAGCTTGAGCATTTTCCACCCTTACAGCTGCCCTGTCTTAAGAAATTCAAAATCAAAAATTGTTATAGTTTAATTACAATTCACAATTCGATTGGACACCTAAATAAACTTGAAATCTTAAATGCATCTGGTTGCATCAAGCTTGAGCATTTTCCACCCTTACAGCTGCCCTGTCTTAAGAAGTTCAAAATCGATAACTCTACGAGTCTCAAGAATTTTCCAGAATTATTATGCAAGATGACAAATATAAAAGATATTCAGATGCATAATACTTCCGTAGAAGAATTGCCATCTTCATTTCAAAATTTCAGTGAACTTCAACGGTTAACAATATCTGGAGGGGGAAAGCTCAGGTTCCCAAAATATAATGATAAAATGAATTCAATAGTGTTTTCAAATGTGGAACATCTTAACCTCGCAGGCAACAACCTCTCAGATGAATGTCTCCCAATACTTCTCAAGTGGTTTGTTAATGTGAAATTTCTAGATTTATCCTATAACAACAATTTCAAAATTCTTCCCGAGTGCCTTGGTGAATGTCACCGTCTTAAGCATCTTTATTTGAAGTGTTGCAAGGCTCTTGAGGAAATTAGAGGGATTCCACCAAATCTTGAAAGGCTTTTAGCAGGCGAGTGTTATTCATTGAGTTCCTCAAGTATAAGAATGTTAATGAGTCAGGTTTGTTGTTTTTTTATTGCACTAGTATTTGACATATAGTATTTTAGTTCATAGTGTAATTATTATTCTTTTATATAAACTAACAGAAACTACATGAGTCTGGATGCACCCATTTTCGATTACCAAACACAACGGAAAGGATTCCAGATTGGTTTGAGCACCAAAGCAGGGGAGACACAATTTCTTTCTGGTTTGATAAAGAGCTCCCTTCTATTAGTTTTACTTTTATTCTTATTCGTCAGGGGTTCCAAACAGTCAAATTCTTTGTGAATGGATATGAAAAAGAGATAAGTTGCGACGAATTCCCCGTCATTGGGGAATTCGGTGAGCTAGTGGACCCTGATTCTGTGTTGGATGACCATACATCTTTGTTTCATATAAAATTGGAAGAAGATAATGAACTCGGTGAAAGACTTTTGAAAAATGAATGGATCCATGTGGAGTTTAAGTTGTGTGAGGTGAAAGAGAAGATTACAAGATTATACAGAAATACGAATTTGGGAATCCACGTGTGGAAGGAGAAAAGCAACACGGAGGGGGGTGTGAGATTCATTGATCCTTCATTATCACAATTTGGGCCTCCTCAAAAAAAGCAATGATTGGTGGAAGTGGGAGTTTCAGAGAAAGGGGAGGAGGAGGAGGGTTTTAGTGACACGGAGGGGATGTAATATTGAACAATCCTAATAATAGAAAGACTTGGGGTACATTCCTTAGTCTAGGTCCATCATAAAGTTAACCGTCTTCTTGTTACTCTCTCAATCTCAACATTGCAGGTTTGTGCTTTATTGTTTTTTTTTTTTGACAAATTGTGCTTTGTTGTTTATACTTTGTATAAATGTTGATTAATTTCTGTATATAGTCAGTTAAAAATTCAATGTTTCTAGCTGGAGAAGTTTCTTAAACCATGAGACATGATGTAAGTTTATGTGTCTAACACCGATACATGTAATACTATTAAAATACATTATTATCTCAAAGTACTACCAATGTCAACGAACCAGTGTCGGTGTCTAGTTTGGTATCCATGACTGTGTTGATGCTTCAAAATGTCGAAATGAAAGTTCTGAGTTTGCAAGTGCTTAAAGGTCAATAAGTAGATTGTCTTACCGTAACTATACACGTTTCATAAACTTGTATTGATCTCATTAATTATGATTCAAATTGGAACTTGTATCTCATATCTCATCTAACTAATGGCACATGTTTTCAGTGTAACCTATAAACGTATGGATAATTTAAGTAGTACATGCATTTTTCACTTTTTAGATAAATTTTAACGTGATTGCAATTTAAACATGATTTATAATTGATCAAAATTCCACTAGCTTATAAGCACACACGAGGTTTACAATGAGTTAAATGCTTTGTTTTGGCATGCTATGTAAAATGATTTTGTCGAGTAATCAATATCGATCTTATCTGTTGCAGCATAACTCTACAGTGTTACCCACCACATCTATTTCAATGCTTGTTACCTTCAGAGAGGAGAAGCCATAGCTATCAAATTGAATTTTTATTTAGCTATTACATAAGGATGATTCAGAGGCATCAGAAGCAATCAGGTCTGATGAAAGTTTGGGAATCCATCTCTCGCGGCCTTAAGCTATACCTCTTTAGTCCAGAACTTTTAAAAGGTGTGGTGGAAGTTGGCCACTTAACACAACATCTAAGAAATTGAGCGTATCCAAGATTAATGTTGTTACAAGTAAGATTCTTATACTTTTAAAGAATAAATGCTTTTAATAATAATCTGAAAAAGAAATTGATTATTATATCAAAGTAATATATTTCTACATTTGTCAGGAAACCATTTGTAGTGGCCTTTCTTTTTGCATTGTCATACTAGATGTCTAGAGGGTTGCTCGAAAGGGAATCAGGTAATCATATGCTTTACAGCTCAGTTGTACTTTGTTGTCGCTACGTTGGGTATGAATGGAATGGGAAGACTTGTTCTATACTAAAAATTTGTAATGAAATGTGTCTACTGTTTAGTTTCTATATTGTAAGTTGTTGCTATTGTTCTTGTTCTTCGATTTATTTATGTAAATGTGCATACCAGGTCGAAACGACTATGAAGTGATGGGTTTCTCAAACTAAACTCTGTCCTTACTGGAAAGGAGCTTTCAGATTTGCAAGAGTCGTGACTTTATGTCGGATAAAGAAATAAATCTGAGAACCGACATTTATGAGATCCTTTTGCAAGAGTCGTGACTTTTTTTCTCCAAAATCCAAATCAGCGTTATTTTTTACTCCATGTACCGCTCTGGTTTTGATATGGTTAGACCAGATATTGTTTGAATTTGATGCTTTCTTTCCTGTACCTTTATAGGCATGCATTAGATTATAGAATGAATACCATTTTAGAAGTACATGTAAATTATGGAGGCCAACCTTGGATAATGTATTTGAATGTTTTATGTAAATATGTACTGAAAAGGCAAATATCAGGAACTTTGATCTTGCTAACTTTTGTTGTTCATGATTCTTAGTTTTCTGATTATAAGAAAGTAGTCAATTTGTCTGACAAGGGCTATGAAAAAGTAGTCTGGATTCCATGGAATCAAACATATCTATTTGATGTGATCTGAGATTGGATGAAAGGATTAAATTCTATAACACAAACAAGAAACTTGTGTCTGAACTGAACGAAGAACTTTTAAAAATGAATGGATCCATGTTGAGCTTAAATTGTTAGGGAGTAGTTCGAATTTCAAGTATCGTTAGGAACAAACACAAATGAGAATCCACGTGTGCAAGGAGAAAATAATCATGTTCATCATGTTTACTTTTATGATGTAATATTTATTCACAACTTCAGTCAGTTATAGCTTCCAGGTTATTTCTTTAGAACTTCAATCAATAATGGATCCCAGATTTAATGTTTGTCCATCAGTAGAAGAAATTCATATTTACTTGTGTATTCTACTATTTTTCTTTCAATTTATTCTAGACTCTAAAGTAAAAGACACAAGCCTGAAAAGTGGCTGAATCTTATATAGGAGCAGCAATTAAAACTGCAAGCACTTCACTTGTAACATTCACATATTTGATCTATAATAACCATATATTATTATTCTATTTATGTTGACATTGTGGATCAAGTTTGTGAATGTTATAAGTCCATATATTATTCTTTAATCCTGTTATTTCTGTCAGAATATGATGACAGGTTTAGAGAAATATGACTACCTTATGACCTTATTCAGTTTTCTTGGCTAAATTAAACCAGAGGTTCTCTAAGCTATTTAATTATAGGAAAAAGATACGTAGACCACTCTTATATGTACACCCTTTGTACCACTGCTGATGTGGCAGGGGGTAGTTTGGTAATTTCATGTGATAAGGGTAGTTTGGTAGTTTCACTCACAACCACACAATCTTCTCCTCTTCCTCTTCTCTGTAACCAGATCGACCTTCTCCTCTTTCTCTTCTCTCTCTGGCCTCACTGACGCCGTCGATGCCATTCTGCCACCACCACCATCGGCCACACGGAATCGCAACCCCATCTCCATCGCCATTTTTCTGTCACCTCCATCAACTCCCACAACCAAATCGCAACTCCTTCTTCTTCGTCACCGTCGTTTGTTCATCACCACCTTGAGCGAAAACAACCACGGTTTGGTTTATTTCCATAGGATTGAATTCGTTTCAAACTTGTGACATATGTTTGATAGATTTAGATGACTTTGTATTTTGATATTTATTGGACTTCCTTGCATGGATTGTTTTGACTTTGTTTTCATTGTGTCTGTGTACTATTTTTTGTGGGTTGATGTATTATTAGCCTTTGTAAGACAATTTCTACTGCTCTTATTGTTGATAACTTCTTGTAAGGGGGCTTTAACTTAAGCCATTTTTAGTTGATGACCATGGACAAGAAGTTTCATCATCCTTGCATCCATGAAATTAAAATCTTGGGTTAATGAAATAGGAGGATTAAAGTAAAAACACTTTGATTTATTAAATAATTAAAGTTTGTATTATTGTCCTTGACTTATGTTATTGATTCATATTTAATTGATGCAGGGCTTGAATGAACTACATAGGTTAATGATCTTAGGACCATAATAGAATGTAATGTGAACTGTTACGAATTAGTTTCTAGTTTTTATTAGAAGATTCATTTGACTGTTTTGGGTAGTGTTTCATTTTGTCATATCAACTTAGAAGCAAACTCTTTAGAAGACTCTTTGACTAAAAGTGGCTCTTGTATGAAGTCAAGTGGATTAGGTAGCTAGAAGTGTACTGACTTATATTAGTTATAACTTGGTTTCTTTCTGTTTTTTTTATTTTGTTCATGTGCCTTGTTTTTGAATGTCCAAGTGGAAAATTCCTTGTGTTGCTGATATTTTATCTAGAGCATCGGGCGGTGTGCTCACGTGATGATTTTTTTGTAATCTATATATTGGGGATTCTGTCTTTCTAATTCTCACGTTTTAGAGGTTGTAGTTGAGTTCCGTCTGTTGAAGATTGAGCGAAGATGGATCTAGTTGTCTTGGTTGGATTGGTGGAGTTTTTAGGTGCTTCATGATGATCTAGTTGTCAAAGGTCATATAAAGAAGCAAAGCATGGGTAACAAATGGAATAACACCTATGGTTTTGTTGAGCATGAGAATGTTCCGAATATAATTTGCATTGCTGCAACTAATTTGAAATGTTGTTGGGTTTCTATGGAACTAGTTTATACAAGTTGGATGGTGAAGTAGCTTTGCAAACCATGGTGTTAGTTTAAGTACTTTCTTGTGGTATTTTAGCATTATTGGTGTACTAAAGGTTATTTTTATATGGTGTATTAGCATACTAGGAAGTGTAACAACATATTATTAGCTCAAATTAAGAGTTTGTATTATCACATACTTTTGTAATTCTATACAACTCTTCACATGGTAGTTGTCATTGATTACTAATGACAAGGAAACAAAATTTAAACTCAGGAAAAGAAATGTGGTTATTCTTTTGTTAAAAAGTGGGTAGTCGCTATATAGATTTGGTCAATTGGATTTACCTATAGTAATCAGTAAAAAGTCACAACCAATAGTTAGTGATATTATGTTTCTTGTATTTTTAATGTCTATTGTGTTGTTTTTTTTAGTAATGTTTATTGTATTGTTTAAGGCGAGTAAATAGTCAGAATTAGTAATTTAAACACAGAAAAATTATGGTTACGACTAAATAGTCAGAATTACTATTAATACCTGAATATATGTGGTTACGCCTTTGTAAAATTATGGTTAATGCTTCAGTTAATTGGTTACCTAGAATTATCATGTTAAGACTATAAAATTTTAAGCAAATCTATCACTAAAATGCCAATTGTGATCAACTTTTATGTTTCATGCACCGTAATTGCTTTAATTTGATGTTTGCAGATTAGTAAACTTATAGATGAGTAATTTTAATTCAAAAAAAAAATGTGGTTACGCCTTTGTAAATAAAAGGTAATAATAGTAATTCTGAAAATTATTGGTACAAAAAATTGTGGTTACGCCTTTGTAAATTATTGGTAGATATTAACCGCAAATTGTCTGATGCGCAAAGGAGTAGAATTATGAAAACTCTGTTCCGATATCTGGTGGAAATGAAGACCTATATAGGAATGAATGGTACTTTATTGAAGGAATTATTGCATAGGTGGGATGCAAGTAGCTTAGGATTTAGAGTACGCGTTTGTAAGAATCTGGTCATACAGACCACATATTTGGCTGATTTATCTTTCCCAGTGTAAATAATATCGTTTTTGGCGAATCGATCACATAATCTCATTTGATCACTACACTAAAAGCTTTTCCAACCATAAATAACTTGTTTTACAGTCTGCGAGTTTATCACACCCAAAGACAGACAAGTTCTAATTTAAGAAAAAATAGTGGTCACACATTTGTAAGAATCTGGTCATACAAACCTTATATTTGGCTAGTTTATCTTTCCCAGGTGTAAATAATATTGTTTTAGGCGAATCGATCACATAATCTCATTTGATCACTGCACTGCCTTTCCAACCATAAATAACTTGTTTTACAATCTGCGAGTTTATCACGCATAAAGACAGACAAGTTCTAATTTAAGAAAAAAATAGTGGTCACGCATTTGTAAAATTGTGGTCATACAAACCATATATTTGGCTAGTTTATCTTTCCCAGGTCTAAATAATATCGTTTTAGGAGAATCGAACACATAATCTCATTTGATCACTGCACTAAAAGCCTTTCCAACCATAAATAACTTGTTTTACAATCTACGAGTTTATCACGCCTAAAGACGGACAAGTTCTAATTTAAGAAACAATAGTGGTCACGCATTTGTAAAATTGTGGTCATATAGACCATATATTTGACTAGTTTATCTTTCCTAGGTGTAAATAATTCCATTTTAGGTGACTATGATTACGCCTAAATTCTGTCAAACAAAACAATATTTAGCTCTCATTTTATTATCATCAGTCGAAAATCACAAGTGTGTCCATAATATATTGCTTTCACTAAAATCATGTGGATAAATTGAGAAAAAGAGAGAAATTGGTAATAAAAATATAATGTGGCTACACATTTGTTAAAATCTGGTTAAGTGCAGCTCATTTTTTGTTAGTTCGTCTAAAACCTGTGAAACACAGAGGATCATTTACCTCTCCCTTTATTATCATTAGTCAAAAATCACAAATGTGCTCCAAATATATCCCTTTAACTGAAATCATGTGGAGTAGCAGTGAGAAAGAGACAAACTCGTAATGAAAATAAATTGTGGTTACACGTTTTTTAAAAACTGGTTAATTGCAACTCATTTTTTGTAAGTTTGTGTAAAGTCTGTCAAACACAAGATCATTCACCTCTAACTCATGCTATAAGTACTGAATGTGGGTTGGAATGAATTTCACCTTTTCTAATTCTAGCATGAGTAATACTACATTTGAGTTTTTCTATTCTTCTAAGCTTATTTGTACAAGATAAACTTCTACACAAATGATAATGTATGGGTCGAGTATGGGCATTAATATTACATGTTTGACATAGTCATGGATAATTAAAATGATTATCACAATCAAAACCTAGAAAATAGATCACACCACTTCACTCTTTGTCTTCTTTCTCATCTCTCCTCATCCCCAGTGTTCGTACAAACACATTCTACATGTTGGTTTGCTTGAATCGCTAAATTTCCTTTTTCTTCTTCAACAAATTTCACAATCTGTAACAAACAAAAATTAATATTAAAGAAAAATCTATGGCATTGCCATTGTCCACACACTGGTTTGTCATTGCACACAAAATCACCAATCCATGGCATTGTCCACACTTGCTTCAATAAGTTCACAAGTCATATTTTAATGACAACTTTAACATTTTAACTTCATCCTTATGAAATGGATTTGAACTTCCAAATATCTGAGTAAATTAAATTACATAGCACAATAAAGAAAAAAGTATAAACAAATTATGGAGACTAAAGAAGAATACTGACTTCCTAACAGGGATACACAAATCCTACAAAAATATCCATCCTTTATATTTTAATATGCTAGCCAAGCACCACACAGACAATCTTGTATATGACAAGAAGCACATATAACATAGCATATTCACTAACCTTTACCATTTCAGTTCATTTGTCGCATCATCAATCTTTCAAAACATGTATAACATAGAGCAAAAACACAAAATAAACCGTTTAGAAAATAACAATAAACTTAAAAGATTTCACCTTATGCATTTGTCCAAAATTTCTACAAGTCATCGACAAACATCACAAATAACAGCTCAAGATGTCATTAGCTGCGACATATATATGTTACTCTAAGTTTATGTTACTCTAACATCACAACAAATTTAGCTAGCTTATGTTACTCTAACAGACTAAACAATTCCTAATTGCAACCCACAACACCCCACCAATGAAAATCGTACCTGCACATGTAAGAAAACTATAACCCCAACTAGTCTATACACATAAAATGATAGTCCTCTATTTCAACCATATTTTCATGTCACAAACAGATTTATCGCCCACTTTTCACTTATTATTACATCATAGCTCTCTTTTTTGTATTCTAGCTCAACCCTCCAACATCACATGTATAAACTTTAGAATTTATCCTAATCATACCAAGATTGAATTTAGAAAAACCAACAATATCATCAAGTGGATCTGCACTAATGTGTGACACAAATTTGAAAACTTGTATCAATCTTATTGTTCAATGAAGTGCAAAAATAACAAAATACAAAATCATCTAAATCCATCATAACTAATTTCAAAGCTAACAAGTGCTTATTAGTGTTTTCAATTCCTAAACTACATTTAGTGTTAACCAATTTCGGACATCAATTTTCAAAACATATAAAACCCAAAATGTAAAACCCTCAACCAAGTTATTGAAAAACAATTTTTCCAAAGTTCACCTTCAACAAAGAATCAGCAACACATATACATTCCATTGATGAAGATAGTTAAGCAACGTTAACTGGAGACAAATAAATTGAGTTACCAACGATGAGAGTAACGCGACGGCGAATCCAAGGCACATAGACTGTAACGAGACAGAGATAATGGAGGCCACGACATCGGACGTTCGATTTACGATTGAGGGAGAGAGTGTGTATGTGTGAAGGAGATAGAGGGGCGGCTGCTTACGAAGCTCAAGGTTGCGGTAGAGAGAGTGAGTGAGGACCTCAGGGGAGAGAGAGACAGAGAGAGCAGTGATTTCTTTTTCTTTTTCTTTTTCCTTTTTTATTTATTTTTTTTGTTTTGAGCTGACATAAGTTAAAGTTTGGTGATATGGCATAAGTTGATTATTATAAGCTTAATTATGCCAAATGAGAGGGCGTATGGAAGTGGTTTGACAGATAAGGAGGTCGATGTATTAGTGCTCTTAATTATAATACATTGGTCCTTTAAGTTTTTTATTTTTTATTTTATCACATATGTCCTTTAAGTTTATTGACCGTAACAAGTTGGTCCTTTAAGTATTTTTCGTACCACTTAAGTCATTTAAGTTATTTAATTGTAACTTTTAGACCCGAATAACTTGCATTTTTAAGATTTAAAATCCCACAAAATGTCACGGTTAAATAACTTAAATGATCTAATTGGTATGTAAAAAACTTAAAACCAACTTGTTGCAATTAATTAACTTAGAGGACCTAAGTGGTACAAAAAAAAATTAAAGGACTGATTTGTTACAATTAAATAACTTAAAGGACCTATGGTGTAATTTAGCCTAGTTTCTTTATCAAGCGCTCTAAAGAAATTTATCCTATTGTTGAGCTTCTTCTTTTCTTTGGGATATGGTAAACTTATTTTTGATTTTAAATTGTGTTTTTTAAGTCAATTAACATAGTTTTTGCCTCAAATTAAAATACTCTTCACATCCTTTTAAATCGAAAAAGTAAGTTGACGTGATGACCCTATTCAGGTTTAACGCTTGCTAGTCTACGCTTTCGACTGCGTCAGATGGCATTAGAGGATATTTCTCATATTCTTTTCGTAATGTGATCAGTCATGGGAAACCAACCGGTGACGAAAGCAAAGTTTGAAGGCATAACCGCGGTTTTTACCACGACCAATGATGCTATGACTGCACAAGTGGCGAAGTTATCAACTCAGATGAATAACAACGCCAACAATAACGTTAGCAACAACACCAACAACAACAAAAACAATCAAAACAGAGGAGGATGACCTATTAGGGTTCCACCTGGTGGAAGCAATTGAATTAGTGATGATTCGAGTTCTGAAGAGGAAGAAGTCGTGACTGAAGAAGGAGATGAATGTGGGAATAACTATGATTACCGCGTAAAGGCTGATATTCCATTGTTTTATGGATTTATGGGAGTGGAAGAGTTTATGAATTAAAAGATTAATGTTGACAGATTTTTCGGCATCATGGACGTCCCAGAAAGCAAACAGGTTAAGATGGCGAACAGGCTAAAGAGTATTGTTGTCTTGTGGGATAGGCTTGTTGTTCAAAGGCAGAGGCAAGGAAAAACACCCCTCCGAACTTGGCGAAAGATGAAACAACTGATGTTGGAGCGGTTTTTACTGGAGGATTACGAACAAATATATGTATAAGATGCATATTGATTATGTTCAAGGCAAGCGATCAGTGACAGAATATACAGCTGAGTTCCTGCATTTCTCTGAACGCAACAATTTGAGAGAATCAGAAAATCAGAAGAAAGCTCGATATATCAGCGACTTAAAAGGATCCTAGCAAAAGAAGATGAGTTTACAAACTATTTGGACCGTGGCTGAAGCGTTAAACCTAGCTTTGAAGGAGGGACTGATAGAGAAATCCCCCCAAAATTTCTCATCAATAAGAAGATATTCTCCCGAGAATAACCTTGAATCAACATCCGACAAGGAAAATAGTGCAAAAAATAGAGATTTTAATCCTAGTAATAACGGGGCTAGCAGCTCTAATAGTGTGCAACAAAGTAAGATACCAACCCAGAGGCAAAATAATCCACATGTTAAGGCCACCAGAGATACTTGTTACTGGTGTAATGAAAAAGGTCATAAATTAAATGTTTGTCCATCAAGAAGAGTCACAACTGTTGCGATTTTTTTTTGAAGGAGAGTAAGAAAGAGAGCTACCTACTATCGAGGAAGATAAGTATGCAGGGGTTGAGTTTGCCGAAGAGGAATTTGATGAGAGGGTAATTTTGTGTTGCAGAGGATGTTACTAGTATCCAAAGATGAAGGGCAGCGCAAGAACTTGTTCAAAACACATTGTTATGTCAAGAAAAAAATGTGCAATTTGATCGTGGACAGTGGCAACACGGAGAATCTAGTCTCTCAGTAATTAGTATATTCTTTTAAGTTATCCACAAAACCTCATTAGAAGTCGTACACCCTAGGTTAGGTCAGCAAGGGATCTCAGGTTCGGGCAATACTATCCTGCAAAGTTACTATCTCCATCGGTAAGCAATAAAGAGAATAAATACTTTGTGATGTTCTTGATATGGATGTTTGTCAGATTTTACTTGGTAGACCGTGACAATTTGATAATGATATTATTTATCAAGGATGGGATTACATGATGATGTTTACATGGGGCACACATAAGATTGCTATGACTCCTATTTTACACTTTGATAAGAGCCCAAGAGAAAAGAAGACTAGTTTGTTGGTGATGGCATATAACGAAAAGGAACTTGATGAAGTGGTTAAAGAAGTACTGGATATCCTAGGAGATATCAAAGATTTGAATGCAGGTGAGCTACCAAAAGATTTGCCTCTTATGAGGTAGAAATGTCAGATGGACAATGTTGTTGATAAACGCCGGAGTTAAAATTTTTAATATGGCAGACATTTATGAATATCATGCAGACGAAGCTCTTTATCAGAATGAGAACTCGGGGTCGATTTCTTCAGAGGTGGAGGAGACTGATGTAGGAAGGTTGGCTGCATTTATCGAAGACGAAGCCGCGCGTAAGAAAGGTTTGACGAAAATAGTGCAGGTTTGGCATCCGATGTCAGAATGACTACTAATATACCTTTTCGGATATAGAATTGGCCCACGAGTAGAAATAATTGCTAAGTAATGAAGTATCAGCTTTTTCAGCCATTTGAGTTCATCTAAAGGCCGAAAATTAGATTTTATTATTTCAGCACAATTTTAATAATTTCTATTTTATTTTCTGTTATGGATTTTTGGCCCATTGTGGTTTCTTTAGTATTTAAACACTTAAGTTGCAGCCAGAGAGACAGTTTTTATTCATTCAATAAAATTTATGAGTATTTTTTTATTTTCTGGTGGATTCCGAAATCATATTTTTACAAATTTGTGGCTTACAAACTTGTTTCTTTTTAATCTAAGTTTAGCGCTTGCTAGTCTCCGCTTCCAACTCCGTCATAATATCAAGTAAGGAGTTCAAATCTTTCAAAAACATTGTTAAAATAATTATTCATGTCATTTAACTAAAAATAGTTTTTCTCTTCAATTATTTTATTCCTACTTTATCTAGACATACATACCACAAAACTTCAAGAATGAGACCAACATACCTTATTCATATATGTAATCATAACAATTATTAATATGTTGAACTTACCACTTATACAAAAAGAGGGGTTGAAAGTTACATGATCAATTATCGAACTTTGCAGACAAAACAAAAGCATCATCAATTATCAAACTTTGCAGACAAAAACAACATCATCATCAATTCTTTATTCATTTCGATTATGTAGTAGTAGTACACTCTCACATGCTGTACCATAAGTTGGATTCAAGGGAAAGACAAGAAAATGCAAGCAATTGATAAAAGAGATCAAAAATTGTGATGAGAAAGAACAGATGATGGGACATCTGAATGATCCAGAATGTCATATTGTTGCGAATTAATGCAATGCAACTATACTGTTCAATATATTTACCATGATGAAATAATTGAGCTGTTCCACTTCAATCTTTGTCAGTGATGCTTGTCTCTTAGTTATGTTTGTCTTGTCCTACCATTTAGGCGCGTCTGTTTGAGATTTTTTTAGAAATAAATCTATTTTGTGTAAAAAAAATCACTTTTGTCATTTTTAAACGTTTGTTTAGGATTTAAAAAAAACAATCATTTTGTCAAAAAAAATCTATTTTGATTCTAAAATGAAAAGCTATTAGGATTACTTTTCTCAAAATTCATTTTTTCAAAAACAAAGAGGTAACATATAAACTATTTAAAAATCATTTTTTTGGGTAGTTGACAAACACAAATAGCTTTAGATTTTTTTCTAAAATCTCTAAAAAAATTCTCTAGATTCTTTTAACATAAAATCGATTTTTTTTTAAAGCCGAAACAAACGCACGCTTAATATTTTCCAAAAAAAAATTACGATGAATCTACACGTATGTTTCATGTGGATACATTCTCCAGCTATAAATTTCAATAGAAATATCAAACAATTAGGATGAGTCTACACACTATTGGTCACCAAGTAAAGACCATAAAAACTCAATTTGGCTATAAATATTTGCGTTGTATTCCTTGGCATTTCATCCACGCTTACTTTTCTATTGCTTTTCATTCACCTAAACCATTTCGTAACACTTTCCACAAAATCATTCATTCATGGCATGGTTGCTTATGTTATTGCATCTTTTTCTCTTCCATTTTCTATCCTTCTCTTCTTCTTTCAATTTTTCATGCCATCATGAGGAGAGCTCGGCTCTGCTTCAGTTCAAGTTCTCCTTCACTATAAATTCGGAATCTTCTTATCCTTGTGATGAATCTCTTCTGAAAACAGCAACATGGAAATATGGGACTGACTGCTGCTCATGGCATGGTGTCACATGCGACACCACTTTTGGTCGCGTGATTGGCCTCAACCTTGGCTGTGAAGGCCTTCAAGGTATATTCCATCCTAATAGTACTCTTTTTCATCTTGCTCATATTCAAAAACTCAACCTTTCTTACAATGATTTCAATGGCTCCCATTTTCATTCTAAGTTTGGTGGGTTTCAGAGTCTTACACATCTTTACTTGTCTGGTAGTTCCTTCAAAGGTAAAATTCCAACTCAAATCTCACACCTTTCCAAATTACAATCACTTCATCTCTCTGGGTATTTTGGTAGTGTTTTAGTTTGGAAAGAGACCATCTTAAAGAGGCTTCTGCAAAATGCAACAAATTTACAGGAGTTGTTTTTGGATTATACAAATATGTCTTCAATAAGACCAAACTCCATTGCTTTGCTTTTCAACCAATCTTCCTCTTTGGTTACTCTAAATCTTAAATCATCAGGATTAAGAGGAAAATTCAAAAAGAGCATTCTCTGTTTACCAAGTATTCAAGAAATAGATATGTCATTTAATGATGAACTTCAAGGCCAACTTCCCGAATTGAGTTGTAGCACTTCTCTTAGAATCTTGGATCTGTCGGCTTGTGGATTCGAAGGGGAAATTCCTACTATGTCTTTTTCTAACCTTACATATCTTACCTCTCTAACTCTCTCATATAACCACCTAAACGGTTCAATCCCATCATCACTTATAAAACTTCCACGTCTAACTTCCTTGGATCTTAATAGGAACAAACTCAGTGGTCGAATTCCAAATGTATTTCAGACGTCAAACAAATTTCAAGTATTAGATTTGAGTGATAACAAATTTGAAGGAGAATTGCCAACATCACTTTCAAACCTTCAACATGTCATTCGCTTGGATCTTTCATACAATTTATTTAGAGGTCAAATCCCAGATGTGTTCGGTGGGATGACCAAACTGCAAGAACTCAATCTATATTTTAACAATTTAGAAGGACAAATTCCATCTTCATTATTTAACTTGACTCGTCTTATGTTGTTATATTGTTCTAATAATAAATTAGAGGGTCCTTTACCTAACAAAATTACAGGGTTCCAAAAGTTAACTGATTTAAGTTTAAATGACAACTTGTTAAATGGAACAATTCCTTCCTCTTTGTTATCTTTGCCTTCTTTGGTACGTTTATATTTATCAAACAATCGACTTACAGGATCTATCAGTGCAACCTCATCATATTCCTTAGAGAGTTTAAATCTATACAACAACAAGCTACAAGGCAATATTCCAGAATCCATTTTCAACCATACAAACCTAACTAATCTAATTCTATCTTCAAACGACTTGAGTGGTTTTGTCAATTTTCAACATTTCTCCAAACTTACAAATCTTCGATATTTATCCCTTTCATGGAATAGTCGATTGTCACTAAACTTCGAATCCGATGTCAATCACAGTGTTTTTTACCTTGAAGAATTGGAATTGTCTTCCGTAAATTTGATCAAATTTCACAAATTGCAAGGAAAATTCCCGAATTTGGATTATCTTGATATTTCCAACAACAAACTTAATAGAAGAATGCCCAATTGGTTACTTGAAAAAAATTCGTTGAAATTTTTGAACCTCTCTCAGAACTTGTTCATGTCAATAGACCAATGGATTAACGTCAATAGATCCAATGGTTTGTTAGGCCTTGATCTTAGTGGTAATTTACTGGATGGTGAAATACCTTTGGTTGTTTGCAAATTCAGTTCACTTGAATTTCTCAACTTGGGATACAACAATTTGACTGGTATCATTCCACAATGTCTTGCTGAATCAGCATCCCTGCAAGTTTTGAATCTACAAATGAATAGATTTCATGGCACTTTGCCAAGTAACTTTTCAAAGTATAGTAAAATTGTCTCTCTGAACCTCTATGGCAACAAGTTAGAAGGCCATTTTCCGAAATCCTTGTCTTGGTGTAAAAAGTTGGAGTTTCTAAACCTCGGGGTCAACAAAATAGAAGACAATTTTCCAGATTGGCTTCAAACAATGCAAGATTTGAAAGTGTTGGTTTTGCGAGACAACAAGTTGCATGGTTCCCTTGTCAATTTAAAAATCAAGCATTCATTTCAAAGTTTAATCATTTTTGATATCTCGGGACTTAGGTGGTTTTCTACCAAAAGCCTATTTAAGAAATTATGAAGCCAGGAAGAATGTTAATCAAGTGGAAGGGAAAAGCAGTTCGCAATACCTGCATGAGTCGTATGAAAAATTCGACGCAGGATACTCAGATTCTGTCACTGTGGCAACAAAAGGGATTCAAATGAAACTGGTGAAAATTCCAATAAAGTTTGTATCTATTGATTTTTCAAGAAACAAGTTTGAAGGAGAGATTCCAAATGCTATTGGAGAGCTTCATGAACTCAAAGGGCTTAACCTTTCCCACAACAGACTTACCGGTCATATTCCGAAATCCATAGGAAACTTGACAAACTTGGAATCTCTGGATCTTTCCTTAAATATGTTAACCGGTGTGATTCCTGTGGAATTAACCAATTTAAACTTTCTTGAAGTCATGAATCTTTCCAATAACCATTTGGTAGGCAAAATACCTCAAGGAAAGCAATTCAACACATTTACAAATGATTCCTTTGAAGGAAACTTGGGGTTATGTGGATTTCCCTTGTCAAAGAGATGTGGACCTGAACAACATTCTCCACCTTCACCCAACAAAAACTTTTGGAGTGAAGAGAAATTTGGATTTGGATGGAAACCAGTGGCAATTGGATATGGATGTGGATTTGTGATTGGAATATGCATTGGATATTGTATGTTTTTAATTGGAAAGCCTAGATGGCTTGTGATGATATTTGGTGGTCAACCTAAGAGAAAGGTGAAAAGAAGGACAAGAATGAGGAGGAACCATGGTACAACCATGAATCAGAATCAGAATCAGATGATGCAAATGTCATAGTCTTATTGTTTTAGTTATTTTCTCTTTTGTGTGCTAGTCTTTACTTTCTGTTTAAAATAAGATTGATTTTAGTGTGACAATCTTGTCACTCTTATTTGGTCTAGCTAGTTTGATTTTGGGTTGTAAGTTTGTATTGTGAATGCACTGTGCTTAATAAAATTGCAGGTTATCTTGTCACTCAATTTATTTGTTATCTTGTATGCTTGATTTTTGTTATTAGTCGAGTTATATGAATATAAGAAGACAAGTTCCAACTACAAATCTATCATTACTTTACAAAACAATTCGTAGCATTTAGATTTGTCACTTCTCTAAGCCATGCACTTTTTATTTCTTGGTAAATCCATAGCATAATTAGGGAATTGAAAACTGTGTCTTTGTAGTAAAATGATCTCGGCCGTATAATTTTTATCAGACGGCTCACATGCTTTACAGCATCTGCCGTTACAGCAGATAGTGTATTAACACTGTTGTGGTCTTAATCAATATTTTTTTTTTTGACAAATTAATCAATAATTATTTATATTTTTAAGTCAAGAATTTTAGCATAATTTTTTAGTAAATATATATGGGTTCAGGAATCAGAATGTCGTTGTGTTTTGTTTACCCCATATTCCAAAATTGATTGATTGTATTTTAAGAAACTTGGCTTATTAATGCATATTTATATTCCAAGTAAGTTGACATATTCTACTTCTGGTGAATGATTGATTGTTCAAGTAAGTCGATATGTTGAATATGTGATCCAAGTACATGAATAGGCCTGGTTTTTATGGATGAAAGTGAATCAAAATAAAGCAAGTCTTTCCTGAATTTCTATAGCAGATAACACTAATTTATATGTGCTTCCAAACAAGTATTTTATATATAATTAGCCTAATTTATATCAATGGAAACATCAAGTATTTTGATTCTTATCAACATATCGACTTACTTGAACATTTCATAAATTTATGTACTACACACACACACACACTATATTTCACCAGAAGTAGAATATGTCAACTTTATGCTAACCTTTTACTTCAAAATATCTGTATGTGATACTAGTATGATTGCATCAGACAATGGGGAGCAGAAATAAAGAGTGAAAGATTTATTGCACAAAATGTCCTAATCACCACATACCACCATTCACTCAAGAGAGTAGAAAAAATTGTACTTAGTTCTCAATAAAGATTTAAAACTGGGAATAAATGCACAAACCCATCAAAATTTAGTTGAGGCCAAAGAAAAAAAAATTGAAGAACAGTCCAGAAATTTAATCAGCTGCAAAAGAAAATAATAAGAGCAAAATATAAACTGAAATAGTAAAATAAGATACAATTCATTGTCAGTGTCTTACCAAGCATAGCTCCAACTCTTCCAAATGGAACTGGAAATGAGAGGCGGCGAGAGAAGGACAGAGTCCCTGTAACCATAGCTGACCACATCAGTTTCATCGTCTCTCCACCATGTTGTGTCATTGCCGATGAAAGAGAAACCAGGTGTTCATTTTGTTGCTGGTAGTCCTTTGCTGATATTTTTCCCTCTCCTGATTTCACCCACATCCCCTCTCATGTCTCACATATCATCTCCCTCCATCTATTTTTCTGTCTGTGATTGTTCGCATAACAATGCAACAAAACATGAGAGTTGGCAATAATCCATGCAGCCAGAATGAGAACAATGCTGCTATAACATGTTAAAGTTACCAAACATGTCATAAGAATTGGAACGAATAAATGTCATGCTTAATATCATTGATAGTAGTGTGTTTTACTTCAACAAAAAAATAAACTCTCACATAGAAGGCTGTGTGAGCTTGTCAAGTCCACTAGTATGTAACTTAACATTTCTCAATGAACAGAACTTTGAGCAATAATTGTGCGGTACACATTGTCAGAAGCATTACTTGGAACAAGTAGGATCATATATGTGTGCATGCACACCTGTATGAAATTCAAAATAACTAACCAACATTCATAAGTGATGTTACCTTGAACTTAAGCTACTTATTACGAAATTGCATTCTTGAGACCTAAGGGATGGCAATGCTTCTTTGAACTTTTTTGGAAGGCGAAAACAATTGGAAACATTTCAAAATCAAGCAAAACAGAAAACCAATATTCCGTCACAATCCTAGACAATTTAAACATAAAACACAAGTGGCGGCAGTGATAGTAGGCGATGGTATTTCAGCCAGTCGATGATGCAGTCGAAGATCATACTGAAGAGCACAAAGCATATACAGCAAATAGAACTAAAAAAACACAGTCAATATATAAAGATTTGGTATCAGCTGATTAAATGTGTCACTATGAAAAAAAAAATTGTATGGACTATTTCATGGTAAAGATTTAGTTAAGAATCCAAATCATTCAAAAGAAATTGAAGCTTCTATAGGTTCATCCTCAACTTTGCCACCTTAAAATGAAATTTGTGTGAGAGATATATGCATACAAAAGAAATTCGAAGAGAATGTTCTTAAATCACCATAACTCATAACTTGACAAATAAAAAAGAGAGATGTGACATAATGTTACGTGTTTGGCCAACGCAGTGTTTGTTTGTGATTTTATTATAGTGTTTTATTATGCAGGTACCGTGCAGGAAGCACGGTGGGATCAAATTCACATCTAACTTAGTGCTGATCAGCAACGTCGCAGTGCTTGAGATATTGTGAGGACCTACGTGAAGGGATCAACAACCAGGTGGATGCCAATGAGCAGAAACTGTCTTGGTGAGTCAGTCTCTGTCTTTCAAAGTTACTAGTAGTGACTGTCACAGTTCCAAAATGATTGCCACAATCCTTTGCATAAGACCCAAAAAATGATGAGAGTGGGACAAAATCATGTTCATAATTTACAGTTTGCTCCCCTCTCTATTGCATCATAATTCTTTCCCCTCCTACATAAGTTATCAAAACACTATCTGTTGTTTCTACCAAAACTTTTTTATTGCTCATCAGATTATAAAGTTTTCCATATATAAGTTATTTCTACGTGAAACTAGAGGTCATTCGGTAAAGGCGATTATACATTTTATTCATATAGAAGCCAGATAAGTTTGCAAATAAAACGAGAGTAAACATTCAAAATAAAAAGGCAAGATCAAGTAGTTTCTTAGTATACTTGACAATAATTATGATATCCCAACAACCACAATCATATACTTCTTTGTGAAAAATAAGAAAAACTTGCCTTGCTTCGATATTTGTACTGTAGTTTATTTTATCTCTTATCTCAATATTTGTGTGCAAGCACGAAAATTTGAAATTCAAAAATTTAATAGGGATTAAAAACATATTTAACTTTTTTTGAAACATAAGGCATTGGTAATATTTGCATATTTATACTCGAGTTCTCATGATGCTGCTGGTTGAATAGAAGACTGCAGCTGGTTGTTGCGACTGGGGGCATGGATGTTCTTATACCAGACCTTCATTTGATATATTCAAAGTCACATTTCTCTTTGCATCCACATTACCGCCGTTTCTATTTGATAACTTGGATATATATGTCCCGAAAAAATTACGCGCGAAAGTATCACGACTCCCAACAGCTGAAGTTCATTTGCGATGGTGTCAGGAACGTTTGATTCGCGATGAATAACACTGCCCTTTGAACTTTTAGGCAGCATCTAACTTTGGTAATGGTATCATTTTCCATAAATCTCAAAGAAACCAGAAAAGAGGCTTTAAAATAGTCCCACGTTGACCCAAAAAGTAGTAAGGTATTGTTTATAAACTTTAACGTATACCATATACATATGTACTTTGTTGAGGAATTGGGAGTAAGGTGATGTTAATCCCAAGTTATTCTACATAGTTTTTAATGAATGAATTGAATATTTTTCTCTTGGTTTGGCGGCACTAATAATTGATTTTGAGAGAATTGATTTTGGTTAAAAATGAGTTGGGGTGTGAATTGATTTATGTTTGGATATATTTTACTAGAAGTGATTCTTTTATTGTTGAGAGAACTAGATGTGATTCTTGTGAGTTGACGTCATTTGAATAGTTTGAATCAAAATTGATTTTGCATGTGTAATGACTACACTATCATTTTAATTGTATTTAAAAGTATCTCATTCTCTTTAAATAATTATTTCAACTTATCATACATGAATTTTATTAGTTCCAAAATTCATTTTAAAATAATATTAATTTATAAAAGTTATTTTTAATAATATTTTTTTTATCAATTGGGTGATTTTTAATATAATATTATCTATACTATAAAGACAATAACCCATTTCAGCTCTTTTCGACTGACTTTTTTTTTTCCAAAAATACCCTCAATTTTAAATACAAGTAACACATGCAATAAATAGATAAGAATAAATTTAAATATTAAATTTGTACCAAAAACAAATTTAAATATTAAAAAAATCTAACAAACACGATAGAAATATATATATGTATGACTTTTTTCCTTTATCATTTAAAAAGTGTAACAAACTAGATGAGTATATATATATATTTATACTTACTTTTTCATTATCATAATTATACCGTTAAAAAACTTTTTCAATAATAAAGATTGTTGTTGGTGTCATTGAAATAGATAATCATGGTTAATTTGATTTGTTATAATTTGAAAGCAACAAACATTTATAATTTTAGTTTTAATTAAAATCAAAATTTCATAAAAAAAATTAACACACCGTTCATAATTTTCAAACATTAGCGCAAAAAAAAAGAGCAGAAAGACGGGCACTTGAGTGCCCATCTTTTCGCTAGTAAGCATAAAAAGATGTAATAAATTTGAGAAATTAACAAACATTTATATTTTTAGTAAGCATAAAATGATTGATAGTTGAGATTCCACATGAGAAAACTTGAGAGAATTTTCAATGGAGAGAATCCCAATCCTAGATAATATAAGTTCAAGTGCAATATAATATTGAAAATTATTACAAACTAATTATTTAGCCTATACACAATAATTTGATCGCGAATTGAGTTTCGAGCATGATCCATCTCTAAAGAAGAAGCTACATTGAAACTTTGGAATTGATCCAAGTTAGTTGATCTATGATAATCATCATGGTGAATGACTGTATTTTCATCTTCATAAAAATTGAAATCAACATCCATTTCAACACTCCTTCTAATAAAGTTGTGTATTGTCATTGTTGCGACAACTATCTGAACTTGCGTCTCATATTTGAACTTAGGCATGCGACACAGAAGATTCATCAATTAGAGCAGGTCAAGAACTTGCGTCTCATACTTGAACTTAGAATTGTCTCATATTTGAACTTAGAATTGCGTCTCATCACAGAACAGTCGCTTCTACAGATCAAGAAGATTGATCAACATAAACATATCAATATAAGAAAATTGTTTTCTTCTTTGAGACTGTTTATCAAACACATACAATTCATTGATGTAGGATGGAAAAATTAACGTAAAACTTGTAACAATTAAAGCAAAGAGAAATAGAAATTAAAATATTGAAGCAAGTAATCAAAACAAAGAAAAATATATATGAATATGTATTTACCTTCAGACCTTGTAAGAGCAATGGATTGATTCTCACAAGTAGCTCATAAGCATCATATATAGCGGAAAAGCTGGATGAATAAATTCATCCAACCAACACATTTACCATGAGTAATGAGATTAACCACGAAATCTGCATAAATAGGGGAAAAGCTGAAGAAAATTGAAAGCTTGGATATGCAAAATCTTCGCAATTAGCAGAAAATTTTATATTGAAGTGATGTGAAGTAATGAAAGGAAGAAAAGTTGTGAGAAAGAGAAATTGAAGGCTTAAATTTAGTGGTAATTAGGTAAGTACCTGCCACTTGAGAAATTAAAGGCTGAAACAACGTTTCCCGTCGTAGAAGCTCCGAATCTTGGCTTAAGCAAAATTGCGTTTTGAGACAAACCACGTTTCACAAACTCACTTTTTCATTTACCCAAACAACATGAAAAATGGGAAAACGCCGTTTGGCAACAAAAACCCATGTTTGGAGGCTGAAAACGTATTGCCAAACACATACTAAGTATAACTTGGTTCATGTTTAAAATATTAAAATATTTTGAAAATTGGGTTCTCCATCAACTTGATAAGATTACTAGATCACTTAGAACTATTGAGTCATTATTTGAACGCATGATAAACATAGAAAAAAGTCTTTAATCTGCGAGTAAATGATACAACTATTTTGTGATAACTTTTTGTGACAATAGTGAGAGAAATCGAGAATATAGTAAGAGTTGTATCATAAACATGATACAACCAATGTTACAAAAAATAAACCAAAACAATGAACGAAGCACATGCTACTTAACATTAATGCAACAATGAAGTGGGATTTATCCATTATTGATAGAATCAAAAGCTAAGTAATTGTTCTTCGTTTTCTATCAGCGGAAAGAGAAGAGTTGGACTTTCTCAAATAATTGCTGAATAGACAACTTATGTTTAAAAATATGGCTGTTTCGCTTCTTTCATAACACCCAAACACTAGTTAAGTATTTTATCACGTCAAAGTTCAAACCATATTTTAACACTCGTTAGTTAGAAGGATCGTTCCCGAAGTGAAGATGTTGGTGTAGCTTTGCCTCGTTATTTGCACCGTAGTTAATTTTATCTCTTATCTCAATACTTGCATGTAAGCTGCATTTTTTAATGTATTTCTTAGTTCTGTTATTTACATCGTAATGTGGCACATAAATATTTTCTTTGATATGTTAAAAATGGAGCAGCACATTTTTTTTTTAAACATAAGGCTTTGGTAATACTTGCATTGATGATCTTGTACCAGACCCTCATTTGACTTGGAATTCTATTGACATATTTGAGTTCACATTTCTCTTTGCATCCACATTACCATTCCTATTTGAACTTTTAAAATAGTCCCACGTCGACACAAACAAGTAGTAAGATAGTGTTTATAAACTTTAATGTGTACCATACATATCACATGGTTGAAGAATTGAGAGTGACATGAATTTGGATGTTATTCTCGATATCTTTAAGCCACATTTTATGAGTTGAATATATTTTTTCGAGTATAACTTGGTTCTTTTTATTTAATTTTCATAGTTTATAATGCAAGATCATTTTGTTAATTTTTTTGAACAAGAAGATAGTTTTATTAATTAAATACTATAATATTATTATTGTAATCAAATAAATTATTCTTCAACTTTTTAAGTTATTGAATTTATCCAAAAAAAAACTTTTTAAGTTATTGAATAAAATAAATTGACAGAAGTTATTGAATAATTTTTTATAGTCATGTTTAAAATATTATAATAATATTTTGAAAATTGGAATGTCGATCGACATGATAAGATTACTAGCTAGATCTCTTTGAATTAATGAGTCATTAATTGAACACATGACTGAACGAGATAAAATTGGATGACTTTATCATATAACTCGGTCTTTTTAGAAAAATAATGAGGATAAACATAAAAAAAAAGGTGTTTAATCTCCGAGTAATGATAATTGTACAACTATTTTATGATAATTTTTGCAACAACTTTCTTCTTTTTTTCTTTTTATTGGTCATAAACGAGAGAGAGAGAGAGAGGGGAGAGAGAGAGAGAGAGAGAGAGAGAGATATATATATATATATATATATAAGTAAGAGCGAGTTGTAAAAATTGTTTGAAAATAGTTGTTCCGGAAACAATACAAATATCGTTTTTCTTAATATGCGGTGTTGAATGATTCAATTAAGTCCCTTTATATTCAATTTTTTCAGGGTTCAATTTTTAGCTGTACTTGTAGTTTTATTTCCTTTAATTTGTTGCAGCTTCATTTTGATTTTCAAATATTATTTACTTATGTGAATAGATAGATTGATGTATGTGTTGGATTTCAACCGTTAGTCGTGGATCAATAAATACAAAATTTGAACATATTTATAATAGAGATAGTATGAATAACATGATTGTCCTAATCGCCGTTTAGGTTTACAAATTAGGTTTTCACCAATTATTTATTTAATTCAATGGATGAGGGCAAGGACTTTTTTTGGCCTTTATTTTCCTTAAACGGAAAAATGCTTTCCTTGTAATTTATTATCCTACGATGAAGTTTCTCTGTTTTATAACCAAGCTCCTCAATCATATGGGTACTCTAATCAAACCAAACTACTTCTCTATCTCTTCTTATGAAGAATATTTCCTCCTTGGTCCCCAATCCAATATGATGCTCAACACAAGGCAATGGTCCAACCGTGAAAAGTATGGTCCACGATTTCTTCATATCAGATTCACCTAAAATTGATATGTGAAAAGTAGTCATATTTTCATGATATGAGATCAAAACAATGGACCTATTTAACACCACCAAATTTATCCACTCAACATAAACATCAAAACAACAAGAGGATATGAGTGTTATGAAGAACCCTTCATTGCTCAAATTAAATGATACCAAACATGGTCCATCAGGACTATGATTTATACCCAACCAACGACACGCTCCATCCATGTAGACATGGGTATTATGAAGAACGCGACATTGAATGTTGAAGATGCAACATGTGCCGTTGAAATTTGGTCATACATACTTTTCAATTTCTAAAAGTTATTCATGCCCCGTTTGTCATTTTTAAGTGTTTGTTTAGGATTTTTAGAAAAATCATTTTATAAAAAAAATTATTTTGACTCTAAAATGAAAAGCTATTAGGATTAGGGCCCATTTGTTTTGGATTTTTTCCAAAATAAAAAAACTATTTTTACATTTATAAGTGTTTGTTTTGAATGAAAAGCTGTTAGGATTAGCTTTTCTAAAAAAAAAAAGGAGGTAACACATGTACATGTTAAAACTCATTTTCTTTATAAAATGGATTTTTATGGCTGAACTCTTTTTTATGGTTTTCTTCGAATGTCACTCCTATATCATTTGGTTTTCACGATTGGTGGAGATACCCACTTCTTTGTATGGGTGTCATGTAATTATTTTTTTTCTGCTGCCGGTGACATCTTATTTAGGTGCTTGTGTCTTGTATCTTACATTGGGTGATTCGTCACTTTTAGCACACCTTGTGCGGGGTGAATCACTCCGATTTTGAGCATATATTACATTTTGATTTGTTCAATAAAAAAATGGATTTTTATGGGTAGTAGACAAACAAAAATAACTTCAGATTTTTTTTAAAATATGTAAAAATTAATCTCTAGATTCTTTTAACACAAAATCTAATTATTTTAAAGTTAAAACCAACACACCCTTAATTTTTCTCAAAATCTATTTTTTTTTTCAAACATAAGGAGGCAAAACATGAACTAGTTAAAAATCATTTTTTTAACAAAATGATTTTTTTGGATAGTGAACAAACACAAAAACCTTCAGATTTTTTTCAAACTGTGAAGAGCCAATGAGAAGAAACTGTCTTGGTGAGTCAGTCTCAGTCTTTCAAAGTTACTAATAGTGACTGTCACAGTTCCAAAATTATTGCCGTAGTTCTTTGTTGGTGAAACAACTTTAGACCCAAAAAATGTTGAGAAAACCATGTTCTTAATTTACAGTTTGCGCCCCTCTCTATTACATCATAATTCTTTCTCTCTATTGCATCATAATTCTTTCCCCTGTTACATAAGTTATCAAAACCTACCAAAACTTTTTTATTGCTCATCAGATTATAAAGTTTTCCATATATAAGTTATTTCTACTTAAAACTAGAGGTCAATCGGTAAAGGCAAAAGATCATTCATTTTATTGATATAGAAACCAGATAAGTTTGCAAATATAACGAGAGTAAACATTCAAAATAAAAATGCAAAAGCAAGATCAAGTAGTTTCTTAGAATACTTGACAATAATTGTGATATCCCAACAACCACAATCATATACTTCTTTTGTGAAAAATAAGAAAAATTTGCCTTGCTTCGATATTTGTACCGTAGTTTATTTTATCTTATCTCAATATTTGTGTGTAAGCTGCATTTTTCAATGGCTTTCTTAGTTCTGTTATTTGATGAAAATTTTTGTAGGGACGAAAACTTGAAATTTGAAAATTTTATAGGGACCAAAAACATATTAAACTTTGTTTGAAAGAGAGAGGCTTTGGTAATATTTGCACAGTTACAACTTGAGTTCTCATGATGCTGCTGGTTGAATAGAAGACTGCAGCTGGTTGTTGCGACTGGGGGCATGGATGTTCTTATACCTGACCTTCATTTGATATATTCAAGGTCACATTTCTCTTTACATCCACATTACCGTTTCTATTTGATAACTTGGATAATGATATATGTCCGGAAAAAATCACTCGTAAAAGCATCAGGACTCTCAACAGCTGAAGTTCATTTGCAATGGTGTCAGGAACGTTTGCTTCACGATGAATAGCAGCGTTGTGCTCTTTTTTTGGAAGTAAGTCGTAATTGCATAGAAATTATATAAAAAAAAGATCTCTATATTAATAAACGAATAAAAATATAGACATATGTACAAATTGTACAAAAAATTATTACCGTATTAAATGAGTAAAAATATAGACATGTGTATAAATTAAAAAAAAAATTGATCCCCGTATTAATATATAAGTTAAAATATAAACACACGTATAAATTAAAAATAAAATAGGTTCTCTTATATGAGTAAAAATATAGACACCTGTATAAATTACACAAAAAAAATATTCCCATATTAATATGAGTAAAAATATAGCCACATGTATAAACATAAAAAAATTAGGTGTCCGTGTTAACATATAAATAAAAATATATAGTTAAACCGATAAAAAAAGTTATGAAAAAAAAAATAATGGACTTGAACTGGTGTGGCACCATGCCTTGTTAAGTCCGCCCATGTTTTTAAACATAAGGCTTTGGTAATATTTGCATATTTACTACTTGAGTTCTCAATCTCATGATGCTGCTGGTTGAATAGAAGACTGCAGTTGGTTGATGCGACTGGGATCATTGATGTTCTTATACCAGACCTTCATTTCACTTGGAATTCCAATGGTCGCATTTCTCTTTGCATCCACATCACCGTTCCTATTTGAACTTTTAAAATAGTCCCACCTCGATCCAAAAAGGTAGTGAGGTAGTGTTTATAAAGCTTTAATGAATGAGTTGGGAGTAACATATCTTACTCTTCAGCCTTTCTTAGCATTTTAATGAATGAGTTGAATATTTTTTTTTTTAAATATAACTTGGTTCCTTTTGTTTAATTTCCATAGTTTATAATGCAAGATCGTTTTGCTAATTAAATACTATAATATTTGTTTATTGTAATTATATAAAATATTCTTCGACTTTTCAAGTTGTTTAATAAATTCTTTCAGAAAAAATTTTTTGAATAAAAAAAATGAACAGAAGTTATTGAATAATTTTTTATAGTTATTTTAACAATATTATAATATTATTTTGAAAAATTTGTTAAAAAAAAATATTATTTTGAAAATTGGAATGTCCATCGACTTGATAAGATTACTAGATCACATTGAACACATGACTGAACCAGATAAAATTGGATGATTCTATCATATAATTGTCTTTTTAGAAAAATGATGAGGATAGACATAGAAAAACGTGTTTAACTTGCAAGTAACAATATTTGTAGAACAATTTTGTGACAATTTTTGTGACAATCTTCCCCTTCTCTCTTTATTAGTCATAAACAATAGAGAGAGGGAGAGAGCAATAACACATTAAAAGTATGAGAGTTATCTAAATATTGTTACAAAATAATTGTTTGAAAAACAATACAAATATCAATTCTCTTAAAATGTAGTGTTGAATGATTCAATTAAGTCCCTTTAGATTCATTTTTTAGTTATACTTAAAGTTTTATTTCCTTTGTTGAATCTTCTTTTTTATTTTCCAATATTATTTAGTTACATGAATAGATAGATTGATGTGTGTGTTTGATTTTAATTGTTATTCATGCATCAATAAATATAAAATTAGAATATATACATAATAGAGATAGTATGAAAAATACCTAAAAAAAAAAGAAAGATAGTATGAAAAGGATGGCTATCCTCATCGTCGTTTAGGTTTATAAATTAGACTTTCACCATTTCTTTAGAGCAATCAAATGGATGAGGGCAAAATCCTTTCATTGGGTTTTATTATCCTAAATGAAAAAAAATGTTTTCCTTGTAATTTGTATCATACCATGAAGTTTCTCTTTTTAAACCCAAGCTCCTCAATCATATGGGTACTCAAACCAAACCAAGCTACTTCTCTATCTTTTCCTTAGAAAAATATTCCCTCCTTGATCCCCACTCTGATATGACCCAACACAAGCCAATGGTCCAGCCGTGAAGTGTATGGTCCACGATTCCTTCATATTGGGTTCACCTAAAATTGATATGTGAAAAGTAGTCATATTTTCATGATATGAGATCAAAGCAATGGACCTATTTAACACCACCAAATTTATCCACTCAACTTTAACATCAAAGCAATCAGAGGGTATGGGTGTTACCAAGAAAACCTCATTGCTCAAGTTAAATGATACAAAATTTGATCCATCAGAGCTATGATTATGACACAACCAATGACACGCTCTATCCATGCAAACATGTGTGTTATAAAGAACGCGACATTGAATGTTGAAGATGCAACATGTGCCGTGTTGTGCTCACAGTGACATTTGGTGATACACACTTTTCAATTTCTAGAAGTTATTCAATGCCAAACAAATCTTCACATGCATATATAAGCTTAGCTCCTCATAAACCTCTCCTTACAAACATGGTCTTATCTGGCAAGTCGAGTTGTGAACTGTTTCCTAACTCCAAAAGTTAAAATGTCTTTATACTACATGATAATGGGCTAACATAAACACAATAAAGCCCTATGCTTTCTGAACTAACTCTAGTGGTTAGGTACTTGCATTGTAACTTTCTGAGTTTTGTTTAAACTCTGTAACTAACCAATCATTCCTAAGTCCATCATTTGAATTACAACTCAATAAAGGGGTGAATGGAGAGACAAGGGTTGCTGTTAAAGTGCTAAATGATTAAGGTTCTGAATAATTGTGGAAATGTATAATTGAACTTAATTGTATATTAGTTAGAATTGAGCAACAGAGGAGTAGATATTTGATAATGTAATATTGAAGGGGTTGTACTGGTGTATCTATGCTTAATGTTGACATATACTATAGGTGGTGAAATTCATGCTAACGAGTGCTTCGGATCACTCTTTAAGATCCTTAAATATGTGTGTATACTAGTATTATTGAAATCCAAAAATGAAATTACTTAAACATGTTATACTAGTATTATTGATCAAAATTAATGGTACTATTTTTAACTCTAATATGTTTGGTTGAATTTTTATGAACAGAATGACAGAGAAATGGACTACTGTAATGATACCTGATATAAGAGTGATAATGAAGACCTGAAAAGGATAAAACTTATTGGACATTGTTCAGATGACATTTCCGTCGATAATGGTAGATAACAAATGTTGGAAATTCCGCCTTAATTGCGGTCCGTCCCTAGTCGGCTAAATTGCGACCTTTTGTCAGCCTCCATTGCAGCCTCCAACACTTTCATTGTGTTGGCTTTGAGGGGGTGGATTAGTCCCACATCGGATAGATAACACTCTTGAGAAGAGATTATAAAGAGAAGGCACTCCTCACCTTACAAACCGGTTTTGTAAGGATGAGTTAGGCCCTAAATTTCTACATGGTATCAGAGCCTATCATAGATCTATCGTTGGGCTTCCCACAACGTCCACGCTTCAGGCTCATTAGGCCGGGCTGAAGCATGGGGGGTGTGTTGGAAATTCCTCCTTAATTGCGGTCCCCCCTAGTCGCCTAAATTGCGACCTTTGGTTAGCCTTCATTGCAGCCTCCAACACCTTCATTGTGTTGGCTTTGAGGGGGTGAATTTAATCCCACATCAGATAGATAACACTCTTGAGAAGAGATTATGAGACACTTCTCACCTTACAAGCCGGTTTTGTAAGGATGAGTTAGGCCACAAATTACAAGGAAAACATTTTTTCTTTTGAGGATAATAAAGCCCAATAAAAGATTCTTGCCCTCATCCGTTTATAATTAATTAAAGAAATGGTGAAAACCTAATTTGTAAACCTAAATAGTGATAAGGGTATTCACCCTTTTCATACTATCTCTATTATGAATATGTTCTAATTTTATATTTATTGATCCATGAATAATGATCGAAATCCAATACATACATCAATCTTTCTATTGACGTAATTGAATAATGGAAAATGAGAATAAAGGTGCAACAAAGGAAATAAAAAAAAAACTACAAGTATAGGTAAAAAAACATTGAATCTAAAGGGATTTAGGGCCTGTTTGTTACGGATTAAAATAAAAGTGATTTTAACATAAAATAATTTAGAGATTATATTTAGAGATTTTATAAAAATCAGAATCTATTTTGCGTTTGTTTACCGAAATAAAAATCACTTTTTTTAAACAAATAATCTAGTTTGTTTTGATACAACTATATAAAAGGGATTTTTTTGTTACAAAGTTAGTTCAATCTTCTAAAAAATATATTTTTCTCTCCTGTAAAAAAAAATCTATTTTTTGAGAAGCTGCTCTTAACAGCTTCTCATTTGAAACTGTTTTTAGATTCTGATTTTTTTAAAAAGCTGTAACAAACGGATGCAAAACTCTTAAAAGTGATTATTTGTTTAAAATAAGTGATTTTTTCTTAAAAAAAAGCTATAACAAACGGGCTCTAAGAGCCCGTTTGTGATAGCTTTTTTTATTAAAAAATAATTTCTTTTTAAAAAAATAATCACTTTTAAGAGTATTGCATCCGTTTGTTACAATTTTTAAAAATATTAGAATCCAAAAAATAAATCTAAAAACAACTTCAAATGAGAAGCTGTTAAGAGTAGCTTCTCAAAAAATAGATATTTTTTAGAGGAGAGAAAATATGGGTCAAAAGATTGAACTAATTTCGTAACAAAAAACCCCTTTTATATAGTTGTATCTAAACCAACTAAATTATTGTTTGAAAAAGTAATTTTTATTACAGTAAACAAAAGCAAAATAGATTCTGATTTTTCATAAAATCTCTAAAAAAATATTTAGAGAAATTATTTTATGTCAAAATCATTTTTATTTTAATTTGTAACAAACGGACCCTTGTAACACCACATATTAAGATAAATGATATTTGAAAGAAAAGTGTGGATTTGATTGATTTGATTTGCCAGAAAGAAAACGTAAGGAATTTTTTTAAGCCCCCGCCGCTGCTGCAATTGAAATCATCATCTCTTCTTCCGTTCACGGTTCACACTACAGATCTCCACGGTCACCCTCATCCCTCCTAATCGAACCTATATCCGCCGCGATGTAGATTCAATCGTTGGTGGTGCGATGATTGGCTTTGGCCGTCCGCATCACTCGACCACCGGTTTCTCTCTGCGGTTGTTTTCTCCATCACTAACGTTCATGGTGGTGTTAGTTTGTTGCGTTTTTGTGGTGGTTTGTGATGGTTTTCGGAGGGGTTTTGTGGTGGTGGTGCTGCTAGTTTTTTGTGGTGGGTTTTTATTTGGCAGGATGGTTTGTGGTAGTGGATCTAGATATAGATTCGGATCTCGCAGTGGTAATTTACTAGTGCGGAGGTTCCTAGTTGTGGGGATTTTGTGTTTTGTGCGTAGTTGGTTGGAGGATTAGGGACGAGTGGTGCTTCTGCACGTGTCATGCTTGTTTTTTGTTTGTGGTGTTGATGTTAAAGAGCTCGTAGTTTTTTGGTTGTGTTCATTTGTTGTGCTTCGTGGTGGTGCTGATACTGGGTCTTTTCTGGTGGTGCTCGTGGTGGTTTTTGGTGGTGCTGCTCGTGGTGGCTGGTGTTGTTTTTGGTGGTGATGCTCGTGGTGGCTGGTGCTGGTTTTTGGTGAGGATTAATGATGGTTTTTGTGGTGGTTAATGGTAGTTTTGGTGGTGGTGGTGGTGCTTGTGGTGGCTAGTGGTGGTTATGTTTGTTGTGCGTTTTCTTCTATGAATTTGTTGTTGATGGGGTTTTCAAATACATGGTTGTTAGACTGTGTGGCTTGTTTAAGGTGCGGTTACATGGGTTTTTGGTAGGTTTGATGGTTATTTTGGAGAGGTTTTTCAGCGGTTTGGCACAAGATTTGTTTATGCTATTGCGCAGGCATTTAGACTTTGGTTTTTGGAGATGACTTCTTGATTTGGTGTTTAGTTTTTATTGTTCGAGGGCCCTCAGTGGGAGGTTGTTTTTGGTTTGTTTGTAGAAGTTTGTATTTATTACATGGGTGTTTGTTTGGGTGTTCCGCATATATACGGGACACTTTTCCTTTGTATGTTGTTTTTCGGTCTCCTAGCCTAGCATTTCTTGTGCTTGCTAGGATTCTCTGTGTTTTAAATAAATTTCATTTTACCTTCTTAAAAAAAAAAGATAAATGATATTTGTATTGTTTTCGGAACAACTATTTTGGAACAATTTTTAGACAACTATCTCATATTTTACTGTGTTTTTACTCTCTCTCTCTCTTATGACTAATAAAAAAGAGAAGAAGAAGATTGTCACAAAATAGTTGTACGAATATCATTACCAGCAGATTGAACACCTTTTTTTATTCAATAACATTTTTTTTAAAGAATTTATTCTATAACTTAAAAAGTCGATGAATATTTTATACGATTACAATATACAAATATGGGTTAATAGTGCTTTACCCCCTGTAATATAGGTCATTTTTGGGTTTTCATCCTGTAAATTGTTTTTGGGTTTTCGTCCTTGTAAATCATCTTTTTTTGTTTTGGACCCTTATGACAAATTTCGCCCCCCGTAATTTGAGAAAATTGCAGTTTACCGTTTGTAATTTGAGCAAATTTTGGTTTACCCCCTGATAATTTAAGGAAATTTTTGTTTACCCCCTACCATATCATCGATTTTGTATAATCAAAATTTATGAAGGTCCAAAACCAAAAATCTTCAAATTAGAAGGACGAAAAAAAAATTGACAGGATGGAAAACTAGAAATGACCTATATTATAGGCAGTAAAACACTATTAACCCTACAAATATTATAATATTAAATTAACAAAACGATCTTGCATTATAAACTATGGAAATTAAACAAAAGGAACCATGTTATGCTCGAAAATATATATTCAACTCGTCCAATAAAAAAAGAAAAATGCTATGTATAGCGACAAATGGTTCACGAATTAATCATGGTAAGTGCAAATTCAGTTACATATCACCACCACTACATGATTGCCATGAATTCCAGATTTTAAGATTGAATTAAATTGTCAAATTTCCACTCTAATACACCACCTTGAAATCATCGTGAATTACATGTTTGCTGGATATAACACTCCTCTTAAAAAAATTTATCCAAAACTTGAAAGTAGCATCATGCTGCCTCCACTTCTTAAACAATCTAACATTACGGAACACATTAAAGTTTATAAACATTACCTTACTACACTTTTGGGTCGACGTGGGACTATTTTAAAAATTCATATATGAACGGTAATGTGGATGCAAAGAGAAATGTATCCTCTTGTTGTGAATTCGGACTCTAAACTCACACCAATACAAACTATGTTGTGTGGAACAAAGGAAAGTAGTAACCACAATCAAAGTGAACACAAGCAATAACAACAATAACAACACCTAGATCTAATCTAGGAATCAAAGTGAAAAGCACAAAACCACAAACAAAAGATAAAGAGAGCAGAGAAACACACACCAAAGATTGTTAACCCAATTCGGTCCAATTTGACCTAATCTGAGGGAGAGATTGTTCTCTCCAATCCACTATCAAAGATTTCTTACAAAGAGATACAAATGGGTTACAAGAAATTAGCTTCAACAAGCTCACAAAGAACAACCCTAATTTCTACCCATTTTCCCAATCTAACCAAAGAACAAGACACTCAATGATTTTCACTCACCCAAGATGTTTACAAAGTTTCCCAACCCAAGAGAACTCTAATCAAAGACCCTCAACCCTAAAGTTACCTCCTTTGATTTCCCAAGTTTTCCTCTCTTGAAGCTCTCTCTCCCCCACCTTCAAAAACTGGAAAGAAACATTTAAATAGTGCACAGACACTGTCAAAATCGTGTCACGTTTTGCCAAATCGTGACACGTTTGGTGCGTACGATCCAAGGTACGACCAATCTTATCCTGAAAACGTTCCCAGCAAGTCGAAAATCGTGTCACATTTTCCCAAAATTGTATCACGATTGGACACCCTACAAAACATGCTCTCGGCATTGCGAAATCGTGACACGCTTCACAAATCGTGTCACAATTCCAAGTTTTCCCATCTTCACAATTTTGAAGGCACAAACAACATTCTCTACCTTGACTTCAAATTGATGATGATGCCACTTTAACCATCAACCACCAATTCCCTTTTCTTTTCCCTTGCATCCAACTACACCAAGTAGCTCCACAAGTCTACACCAAACCCTCTTCAATCACGGAATGTCTCCCGCTTCCTTGAAGAATACACATGCTCACAACTAGAGCATAAACACCCAAGGCCTCCATAGTCGTACAATTCCCGATGTCATCAACTCCACCTCAAGTTGAGCTTTCTCTACCTCAACTTCCAAATGTGTACTCACACTATGCTTCCACCTTGTAACTCCACTACAGCTGTCAAAACGGACGGCCCGGCCCGAACGGGCAATGGGCTTTTAAGGGCCGGGCTGAAAAGCCCGGTTTAAATATGGGCTCGAAAAATAAGGCCCGAGCCCGACCCTATACGGGCTCCCGGGCCAGCCCTTGCCCGTAATTTTTTTATTCTTTTTCCATTCTTTTAAGTACTGAACATATAGAACAACATAAATATACCGGACTAACGGGCCAGCCCTGGCCCGTATATGTTTTTATTCCTTCCCATTCTTTAAGGAAACAAAATTACTTAAATATAC
>Ga0228710_1001304_pt1 | contig 36901 bp, 20 predicted proteins | sample MedpolnodulmetaG_FD_177995 | JGI IMG/M metagenome (GOLD analysis project Ga0228710, IMG submission 177995) | Root nodule microbial communities from Medicago polymorpha collected in Santa Monica, California, United States - pink nodules | ecosystem: Host-associated > Plants > Roots > Nodule...
GCAAGCTTTTAGCCGGATGGATATTTCAGCAGATGCTCGTTCGTACCCGCTGCAGGATGCTATGGACTTTAAGGATGTATTTTCTACGTTTTAGACGAGTTATATTGTATTGTTGATTGTACGAACGTGTGTTGTTGTATATATATTCATTCGAAGAAATTTATGTTGTAAATTTTAATGTATCCAGTACTAAAGATAATGCACATGCTAAACTTTCTAGATACGTTTAGTATGGGTGTTACAGAGCCGATAAAAAAAATACAATAAAATTGGACCTGAACTGGTGTGGCACTTGCCACACCGTGCCTTGTTCAGGTCCGCCCCTAGGCGCAGTAATCCCTAGGTCAACCCTAGAGGTGTTGTGTCTCTCTATCAAAATTGTCTCTTAAGTCTTTTAAGCATGTAAAGACAAATTAAAATGAAATATGTCTAACAAATGAAAAGCATATGAATGACAAATAATTCATCAAATTTTCATGCATGTAAGAGTTACTGGCACAAGCAAAATGAGTAAATGACTGGTGAACTCATGTTATCTCACATATTAATATTTTATTCATACTTTATCTAATTGCAACTAAAAAATATTGATTTTAGTTTTTTAATTAATATTAATATGAAAAAGTAATTAAAAAAATGAACTTAAATTTTTATGACAATTACAAAAAATTAAAGTTAAATACTAAAGAGATAAAATTATGAGAGTAAAATTAAGAGCAAAGAAATGAGATTGTGAGGGCAAAATTGAAAGTAATATTTGTAAATGGTCACAATTTATGTGTAAATATATTTTCAGAGTTACAAAATAATAAAATAAATTGATATATGCTGCAATTCATTCACGATCACGACGATAACAATTATAGTTGAGTAAAAAGTTGGCTAGAAAAATTGTTTGTTATTTTTGTTTTTTTAACAAGCAAAAATGGACACTATCGGAGAGTCCTTATAAGCACAAAATGTGCCAACAAGGATTTCAAATGTTTACAAACAAACTAGTTGTAACCATAGGAAACCAAAAAATTAGCCGAACATAAGGACTTGACCACAACATATGAAAGTGACATTGAAGATTGTGAGTTTAACCAAATTTAATTAAGGAATTTTGATGGCCATCATCTTAAATTAACTTCTGTTAAACTCACAATCTTTCTAAATTTTTTTACTAAATCACAATCTTTCTAATAGTGTGGGTTTAGTAGTCAATTACAACTAATTCATTATTAATTACAACAAAAATATTGTTTTTTTAATCATGAAGTTAAGTAACAAACTCAACTTCAAGGTACTATAGAGTGTAAATTCACTACAAAAGATTATTATTATTCTTATTATTTTAAAGAACTACAAAAGATTATTTATTATTAAGGTTTACCCTAATATTAAATAATTTATCCTAGACTATAGGGTTGAAAATAGGCTGGATCGAGTTAGACTTTTAAAGACTTAGGTCTAACCTGACCAAAAAATTCAAAGCTCAAATATAATGTGTTACCTGTCATATGCTTATTTTTCAGCAAGAGTCCGACCATTTTAAAAGTATGTTGTGGTCTATAAGCCTTCTTAAACACTACAAGAAAACACTTGATTTCCTAGGGAAATATTCCTCGGAAAACACACCTTTTTCGTCGGAAATCACAGATTTCCAAGAAATTACCGAGGAAACTAGTTGTAGGAAATTTTCGATCTATTCCTATGAGTTTTCCGAGGAATTTACGAGGAAATATATTTTCCGACAGAATTACCAAAGGAAAGATTCGCAGGAAAGCATTTTGCAGACTGCCACCACTGACACGCGCTTTCCGACGAAACTTTCCTAGGAAACAATTATATTAAAAAACTGCAGACTAACACGCGCTTTCCGGCGAAACTTTCCTAGGAAACAATTATATTAAAAAAACTGAAGTCTGACACACGCTTTCCGACGAAAATTTCCTAGGAAACAATTATATTTAAAAACATAAAATAAAACCAAATTTTGATTTTGAAAAAGGCGCCAAATAATTCAAATGAGGTGCCAAAATATTTGGCGCCAAAATTTCAGAAAAAATCAAATTTAAAAAAAACGAAAAAAAAAGTGGGCCAAAATTTCAAAATAACCCATATTTTTTTAGAATTTGTTTCCTAGAAAACACATCATGTTGATAAATAATTACAGAGAAAAAAATTCATAAATGTAACTAGAATTTACTTTGACAGTGTGTTCCACCACTGCAAACCATCTAAAACACCCTAAAAGTGCCCCAAACCAGTCCCTAACAAAAAAACAGCAACTGAAACCTGCTAAAAACAACACCAAAATACACAACAAGAATATAAATTACTCGTTATAATCATCATCCCTCTCCTCGTCCTCGTCCTCATCATCATTAACGTTGTCGTCGTCGTCATATGTTTGGTCTTCTTGAACCGACGGTGATGATTGACTCAATGGCGACAATGATTCGGACGTCTTCCTACTCTTCATGCCACCAATCCTTTTTGATGATTAACTCATTCTCCGATTCCTCTTTCTTTGCCAACGCCTCCTTTTGAGATTGAACCTCCTAGTTCAGTCAATTAGCCAGACCTCATTCAGTCATCCAACCACAAAACAGAATCCATTAAAATGAATAAATCACACTTTGAGTGACTTTTTAAGCTAAGGATCAAAATCCTATTCACATTTTCTAATCATCATAATTTCCAGCAATACAGGCTCCTACTAAGATATTATCAGAATAAAAAATATATATATAATCACAACTCTGCTATAAAGACACAAGATTATATATAATAATACCTGATGAAACCAAATCTTTTACTTGAAGCATAGAGAAACTAACATTGCATATGGTTCCTAATTAAACTAATAATCTGATATTTATAAGCATCAAATAAAAACTAAAGGCACCAACAAACAAGCACAAACCGGCACACGACTCACATCCTTTGAACATAGCAGAGAACAGAAAATGATCACAAATTTACCTGGGTATTGCTAGCTCGAGCATTGTCATACCGACCAAGACGCGTACTGAAACGAGTCACCTCATGGATCTCTTCCGGATAAGGATCTCTATCCAAAAAAATTCGCTAATTGTACACACAAAAATATTAACCAATTAGAACATTTGGCAAATTTAATACATACATATATAGAAATATAAATAGTTAGTTAAATATATTTTTTTACCAAATTTCTAGCATGGGTAGCGGTACTGACAGAGCCTTGTGCGTGCAACTGTCCTCCTACAATTGATGCCTTATTCAACTTGTTAGCTCTGGACCGGTTGATAAAATGTGGATCTTCATTCCAATACTTCAGCAATAACTCCCAGCTTTTTTCCCCGATCCATTCTGTACAATAATTGCCCTTACGTTTTTTCAATTCCTTCCGTTCATCATATAACAAATCTGATAAACGTCTTGCAGCTACCCTATGAAAGTTTCTCTCTACAAGAGTGTGATGATGAGGTTCCCATGTACAAAAATCCTGCAACAAAAAAATTATTAGACATTCAATAATTTAAAAAATAAACCATATTATAAAGTAAATACAATTATTTGATATTCAATAAAATGTGTTCACCGAAAAGTATTTAAGAAGGTTCTTCCTATCATCGGTAGTAAGATCTGTATATACAGCCCAACGCCTATCTTTAGGGTAAAACGTCTGGATCGCCATTCTAATATGTTCTGATACTCCGTGGGATGGCTCCAACCTACAAATTTGAATTGTTAATTAAATTATGCATTTAAAAAACTAATAAGAATTAAGTCAAACATAGGTAACAAATTAAATTTTTATTACTTACGTTTCAGGTGTTGGTGTAACCACAACAAGGTTGTCCATATACTCCCAGTCTTCAATGATTTGACGTCGTTGTCGTCGTTGTTGATCACCCCCAGACGGTACCTCTTCATTTTGGTTGTTTTGTTGTTGTTGTTGTTGCTGTTGTAGTTGTTGAGGTCGTTGATCAGCAAGTAAGGCTAGGAAATTTCCAGTTTGCATAAGATCTTACATCAGTTCCGTTGATGATGGTGATGGAACGGATGTGTTAAAGCCTTGTCGGACATTATACGGGGTGGTGTTGTAACTTGGCGAGTGTGTGGATGGCAGAGTAAATCCAGCCATGGCAAAACCAGGAATAGAATATGTGGGGGCTGGCTAGTAGTAGCCTGACTAGTAGTAGCTGCTGGAAATGATGCGGGAAGAATAGGCGGGGATGGTGCGGGAGGATTAGGCGGTGATGGTGTGGAAGGAATAGTCGGGAATGGAGTGGAGTAAGGTGGTGGAGTAGTAGCAGTAGGAATAGGAGTATCAGTCTGTTCGTCAATGTCACGGAAGGTAAGCCCCGTCGGCTGAACCCATTGTCTGGTAGGGTTTGAGGAAACATCTATTCTTCGATTCTTATTTTTCTTCGGCTTCCCATGATCTACAACATGAGCCTTACCCTTATCCTTGTCTCGCCCAGACATCCCTGTCATAATTATACAATGAACAATATTAATAGAGGTAGCAGAAGAAAGAGTAAAAGAATCAGTTTGAAGTTTTAACTTCAACAACCAAGTGCAGCAAACATTGACTATATACCACTAAGTATATCATGGCACAGTCTAACACATCATGCAGAAATAAAATATAAACAGTGTTAGCATGAGAACTATCATGCATAAAAGAAAGAAAGTACGAAGAAATCAGAATCAGAAAACTAATTCAAGGCAATCTCTAGGTACTTATTTGATCGGAACTGCTATTCAACAGGTTTAGGAAATAAAAGTTATGAAACAATTGTTCCACCAATTAGAATGACTCAAGAAAGAGAATATATCTCCGGTGACATTAATTTGGTTAAGGCACACCTCAAATGTGAAAAGTCATTAGGCAAAAGGATGAATGAGAAACTCAATCTTAAATTTGTTCTCATTTTTGTGTAATCTCCTGTAAATAATAGCTACAGCAAAAGCTACTTGAAAAGCATTCGCAATTTGAGTTGACGGAGAATATTAAATCACATACAGAGGGCATACTACATGACTGGTTTTCCAACACAAAATTAACAAACAAAAGTAAGTTTTAAGCAAAGTAAGTAAGTTTTATTCAAATACAATGAAGTAGTACTTTATTGGTAGGACTTTCAACCATTCAGTATGCCAACTTTAGATATATTTTTGTGACTAACAAAGTACTAACTTGCGTTGCAGAGATATCAACCTTACTTCTTTGCAGAGAAACTAAGTTGTGTTTCAATCTTGTTCCCCTGTTCGCTTGCCTAAACAGTCTGGAACACAAATAAAAGGAATTGATTCATGCTCTAAAATACGCACAGGTTGAACTTCAAGGAAAAAAAATGCAATGATACATTCAATTCGCCTACGATGTATCAGTAATTCAGAAAAATGGATGGGTAGTACACATGGTATTCAAAAATATAAACGCACATTAACTGACTCAACCTACAATTTATAGCTCCCACGTAACCACATACCATAGAAAATCGGTCAACACGTGTTAACTCTCAACCCACAATTCATAGCTCTTACCTAACCACAACGGAGACACCTGATGATAAAACCCAAATGCACACTAACAGAGTTGAATCAGCATAAAAAACACTCAAATCAACATAAAAATATGTAAACACAAACAACCAATCAAGAGTAAAACCCAGTTAAGGTGTTGGTATAGCAAACAGAGTGAGTAAACATAAATGTGTAAAACCCCACTACAACTAAAAGAGTAAAACCCCACTACATGGATTGAAGATTTCCCCATTTCAAAAGCTCAATAACCCAAATGTGTAAACAATCTGCAAATATAGCAAACAGAAACAGATATATCCAAAACAACTAAAACCCATTTCAACACATGGATCAAACAAAGCAACAAAGACTCAAATTAAATTTTTGGCCCATGCTACTGTGACCAAATAGTAGACATTATGGCAACTTAACATTGAAGTAAATGAACACTAACCACATCAAATTCTACAAACCAAGCTGAACAAATTGGACTCACATGACATTTATTTTGAAAATGAAGAAACTAAAGATAATACACAACTATTGAAATGTCGCATAAACACACAAAAAATTGGGTTTTTTTTTATTGATTTAGGAAACTTTCTTTCTATTTTCTCTTTTGTCAAAACGTATATGTCAACAGAAACCCCACAAACAAGATGCTATGAAAAATCAAAGATCTTGGCAAACCCTAAAAATTAAGAAAAGAAAGATACCGATTGGATAAATCTTGAAGGAAGAGAGTGAGAGCGAGCGAAGTAGCGAATAGTGTGATGGAAGCAGCGAACGGCAAGATGATAAACAGTGACGGTGCATGCTTCGATTTATGCCATGAGTGAAGGAACCGATTGAGTGAAGATTCGGTTAGTGAGATTGTGGGTGAGATTGAGCCATTGGGTTAGTAAGATTGAGATTTAGGTTTCAGATTTGGGGGGAAAGTGTGATTGAGGAATTAATTTGGTTTTAGGGTTTTGGAGGTGTGGGAGGGAGATTGAAATTGGAAAAGAGGTGGGAGGGAGACTGAAATTGGGAAAGAGGGAGTGTGAAAACCTGCGACCCTTTCTCTCATTTTGACAACATATAATTTTATTTTATTTTTCAATATCTTATAAATAATTTTTTAATATATTAGTTAGATAATAAATGATATATGAGTTAGATAATATATTGTATTAGATATATAATAAATGTAATTATCTAATTTAATTTAATTTAGATCTTGTCAACAAAAAAAAAGATAATATATTAGATATATTAGAGAGTGTAAAATCTAACTTAATTTTTTAATATATTAGTTAAATAATAAATGATATAAAAAGTTAAATAAATACATTAGATAGATAACTAATATGATAAAATCATTACATTGAACATAAATGTTTCATTATTATGATAAAATAATTACATTAAAGACATCATGTGTTTTATCAAGGGTTATTCATCATTGTCATAATAAAAATCATCCACATTGTTGTTAGGGTTATTTGCATCTTCCCCATTGTCCCTAGAGTTGCTTGACTCCTCCCCACTTTCAGTGTCAATAAGTAACATTTGAGCTAACATTTCAGCATCAAATTGTTGACCGTCAACATCTCTGTCAACCAAATTTGTAACAGGATCGACTTCAATAACATCTGGAACATGTGATATTCCATCATCTTGGTAAGGTATTTCTTTATCTGGAACTTCTGTCTCAATTTGACCTATTGGTTTACACTTGATAGCAGCACACCATCCATGTTTGCGCCGGTGATGAGAAGGATAAGGTACATAATACACTTGACTAACTTTACTTGCCAAAATGAAAGGGCCAAATGCATTATACATCCTGTTCATTCGTACATCAACAGTTTTATGCTTTGGATCAATTCTCATCCCATTTGCAGGGTCAAACCAATCACAATAAAACAATACAACTTTGTTGGGTTCATCTAGATATAGGTAAGTTACTTCAAATATGTGTTTAATCACACCATAGAAGTCATCTTCACCTCCATCACTGATTCCTTTGACGTAAACACCACTGTTAATTCTTTTTTTGCCCACTGACCGTGATTGAGTATGAAATTTAAACCCATTGACAAAGTAAGTGTCCCATTGTTTGATTTTTCTTCCCGGACCTTCGGCTAATCCCCTCAAATGATATATTTGTGTAGTCGGATGAGAATTTAACAATTGATGCTTAAACCATCCTTGAAAACCTGTATATATGTTACCGATATTTAATCCTTGAAATATCTCAATGTATGGTCCAACTTCGCTGCAATTAATCATCACATGAATTGTCGCTGACTGCAACTCTACGTCGTTCATCCAGTAAAATTTCCCAGGATGACAAGGACGTCCTTGGTGACGAAAAACTGATAAGGCAGACTGAAACCCTTCACTTTCAACAATAACTTCATTTCGTGTATTTCTTGGGGTCAACATCAACGGGTTGAAGTAATGAGAGATGAAATAGTTTGTTTCCCGACGCACGTAAGCTGCAACTATTGATCCCTCAACCCTTGCTCTATTTCTCACCATTCGCTTTGCATAACCCATGAACCTTTCAAAAGGATACATCCATCTAAATTGAACAGGTCCACCGAGCCAAGCTTCGAATGCGAGATGCACAGGAAGATGTTCCATAGAATCAAAGAAACCAGGGGGGAAAACTTGCTCCAATTTACAAAGAGTGATAGGCATATTTTGATCCATTTTAACAAGTTCATCCATCCTCAAGGTTGAAGCACACAAGTCTTTAAAAAATTGGCTAATTTCAGTTAATGGGTTTATGACATTGTTCGGCAATGAACTAAACGCAATTGGAAGTAAGCGTTCCAAGAAAACATGGGAATCATGACTTTTCATTCTATGCAGTCTTCCAGAGTTGACGTCGGCACACCTCGACAAGTTAGAACAATATCCGTCTGGCATCCTCAATTCTTTCAACCATTGACAAACAGATTTTGCTTCATCAGCAGTAAGACTATAAACAGCCTTGGGTTTTAGATATTTTCCATTTGGAAGAAGTTGTAGCTCCATTTCTGGTCTCTTACAATGCAATGGCAAGTCCATTCTAGCCTTCTCATTATCTTTTGTTTTACCAGGGACATTCATCACCGTGTGAATTATATTGTCACAAAAGTTCTTTTCAATGTGCATAACATCAAGATTATGTCTCAGTAAGTTATCTTTCCAATAAGGGAGGTCCCAGCAGATACTTCTTTTGGTCCAATGGTGCTTGTCACCGTATTCTGGGTGTCTCACTCTTTTGCCAACATCTGAGAATTTCAAAAGTCCTAGTTCATTGACTCTACGAAATACTTCCTAGCTATGATGTTGTCCTACGAGGCGGACCATCTTTTTCTGTTTTTCCTTTACTAAACAAATTCCTCTTCTTACGAAATTCATGTGTCGCTGGTAAAAACGGACAATGGCAGTCAAACCACGAATGCTTTCTTCCGTGATCCAACCATCTAGCCTTTGTGTGTTCCATGCAATGTGGACAACCCAATCTGCCATGAGTCGGCCATCCAGACAACATTCCATATTCAGGAAAGTCGTTAATAGTCCACATCAAAGCTGCCCTCATTCTAAAATTCTCCTTCCTTGCAATATCATATGTCGACGAACTAAGTGGAGGCAGCAAAATCAACGGCAACGAACAACCTCAAAATGGATTGGAACCAACAAAACTATAAAAAAAAATGTAATTTATTTTAATATATAACTACATTAAATATTTATAAATTCAAACACATGTAAAATTGAAATCAATTATAAAAAAATAACAATAATAACCTGTGTTAGAAACTTCAACAATGATAATAAAATGATGGAGAATAAAATTTGAGTGATATTAAAAAAAATTGAGTGAGAATAGAGTGAAGAAAATTGTAAGGAAAAAAATAGTGTGAAGAAAATGTGAGTGAAGAGTGGTATTTATACACATAGATGTTGCAACGGTAAGAAACGGCTAGTACGCATGTGGGTCCCGAGTTTTCCGACAAACAATTTGTCGGTAACATCAACCAATCACAACCTTCCACGCACCCTTTGTGCAACGTCTTTGTGCATGTGGGGCCGCAGCTTTCCTAGGAAACTTTCGTCGGTAACATCAACCAATCACAACCTTCCACGCACCCTTTATTCAACGATCTTTGTGCATGTGGGGCCGCAGCTTTCCTAGGAACCTTTTCCTCGGTAAAGGAAGCCAATCCCATGCATCCACGCACCAGTTTTTCTGCATGTGGGGCCTGGGTTTTCCTAGGAAAGTTTTCCTCGGTAAAAGCAGTCAATCACATGCTGCCACACCCCACCTTTCCGTTTATAAGGGTCCCCCTTTGACTGACATATGCTTTCCGACGAATATTTCGTCGCTAATTCGTAGGAAACAAATTCCTAGGAAATTTCCTCGGAAAGTTTCGTAGGAAAATCCAATATTTCTTGTAGTGAAAAAAGAATATATATTTTTTCCCAAATTAGTACTTTTTTTTTAATAAATACATACTACTTTTTTTTTAGGGAAAATACATACTACTTATACTTGTAGAAAACATAATATTTATCGTTAAATAAATAAATCATAAAGATAATAAATGAAAAATATTATTATTACCGTTAGGATGAAACTCACCGACTCATACCCGCTTGGCAGCGGGAATTCCGATTCTATCCTTTTTATTTTTACCGTTAGAGCAATAACCTAGGAAGCAACCTCATAACCTAGCTATAAATTAGGTTGTTTTGTCACACTATCTCTGTCATACATTCTTGCTTATTCTTCGATAACTCTAAGGTTCTCGCGCCACCCTTGTTCTGTTTCTTTCAAAAGGAGCCGTAAACCAAAAAGGTTCTATTTTTAACACTTTATTTTTTCATCATCACTCAATACATTACTGCTTCTTCTTTGCTTCCGATAAATAATTCTCTAAGGTTGTTGTGTTGATTCTTGCGCACGCTTTCTCTGTTTCTTTCAAGTGCCCTAAACCTAAAGGTTTCTATTTTTCACACTTTCTTTTTTCTTCTATTATTGTCAATAGTTTAATTTCCATTACTAGTTCTTCTTTTCTTGATAGTTCCTTCTTTCTGTATTTCCTTGTTATTTTTTTTATAAAATTGAGAGCGATGGAGCAACATCAACGTACTACAAGAAGAAGTGTGTCCTCCGAAGACAACGACTCGGTTATGATTTTGGATGCTATTGATCTAAATCCTCCTCCTCTTTATCACACTCTTACTAGAAATCCATCAAGAAATTTCACAAGAAATCCATCAACGACTACTCCTTATGTTGATGGCCACTATATTTTCCATGTTATCAACGAGAATCATACTAGTAGAAGAAGTACTGTCGGACATGTTTATCACAATCTTCCAAGAGTCGAAATTGAAGAAGGAATGAAGTGTGAAGCATTGATGTGTTCTATTTGTTTGGCGGAGCTTTCAGTTGGGTCGAAAGCAATTCGGTTGCTTTGTTTGCATATCTACCACGATGAGTGTATCATGAAATGGTTAGATAGATCGAACACATGCCCTATGTGTCGTCAGAGTGTATCTCATGTTTCTTCATGACATTATTTCTTTGTACATGTTTTAATTTTTGTTTCTTCAATTTCTTGGTGAAATATGTTTTAAATATATTGGGTTTTTACCTTTGTTTCTTTCCTTTCTATTTTGTCTATTATGTTAGTATATACACAATGTATTGTGTTTAAAACTTTTCTTCAAATTGTCCCATAAAATATATTCATGTTTGTAATTATTTTCAATAGTTTAGCCACAAAATTTCAATAAGTTTCATATATATTCAAATTAATCGGATTGACTTATATCATTAGCATGCTCAATTTAAATGCTCAACATCTATGGTTGTCTCGTGGAAAAATTACCATTTAATCTACAATCATTGATATTAGAGAAAGTAATAGCATTATCCCTTCCTAACACTGTGATACAAGTTGCATTTACATCTACATCAGCAGAACAAATGAATTTCCAAAACAAAGACTTAGTCTGATCATAGAATCTCCATGAATTTCCACTGAGATTTGTAAAAGCTACAACATGACAGCCCTTAATTATCAATTGATTTTCTGTTATCCTTCTAGAAAGTATAATAAGTCAGGAGTTTTGAAACTAGCTGAAAGAATAACATTACCAGATTTGATCAGTAACATAGGTCAAGTTTTCTGGACTAGCTTCACTTGACGTTTCATTCGTGATGTCATTGAAGGCTCTTTCTCGAGCGCTTAGAACTGGAATTTGGGCCTTCTATGTATTACTACCACTTGATATGACTTTACGAGTGGATAATGATGATGAGGTAGAACCTGAAGACCTGAGTCGCACTAGTCCTTAAACGCTATCAAGCATTTTAGTGGTGACGTGCTCTACATTAGTAAAGATTCTTGTCGATATAGGCAGTTAAGACACCTTCCTAAAACAGACAATTCCTCGATTCTTAAACTACCGATTGAACATGCTCCTGTGTTCCATGTACTGTTGAGGGACACATTCAGGATCTGTCAGTTTCAGTGCAAGGACATGATTTACATGTACCTGTCTATTTGTAACTAACTTTTGTGGCAGAAATAATATTAGGAGTTGGAGCCACTTATGGCCTCATGTAGCTGATTATGTAGCTGATTATTGGAAATGCACAATTCTATCTCTGAGACGTTACCTTATTTGTCTTCAGGCACAGTCTTATCTTCTTTTGGTGCTTTCTTCTCCACCATCAAGCAGAAAACCCGCAAAACAATTGGTTAAGCCTGTCAAACACGGGAGGGAAGAAATGCTTATTCACGTGACAAGAAATTAATTAAATCACAACGCACAACGAGAAATAAACTAAAATCAATAAATTCGCAGATGAAGTGCTTTTACAATTAATGAGATTAGTTTCTCAAATCAAATGCTTCTCCGAAAATATCTGTAACCACTCTTGAGATTTCAGAAAAAGAAAAAATCAAACTCATTTTCAAACCAAAACAAATAATGTTCAAATGAAAATTAGGCTGCTTACATATATCTCCAAAACCCTATTCTGAATTTAAATCAATACTAAGATCAAAGAGAGATCAAATTTTTAAAAGCAATTTTCCTCCTTAAATTGTCACCTGGGATCAGAAAACTGAATCCACTTTCGGATGATCCATTACCTAGCAAGTTGATAATTATTTTAGAACTTAGGAAAAGATTGATCACCAGGATACTTACTAATACAGGAATTGCCTCATCTGTCGAATTTTCCCAAACCAAAACAACCTCAGTCGGAGAAGAAGTAATGACAATGCAATACGCCTAATGCTCCATAAGAGAAACATCATGAGTAATGTTTGATACGTTCACCCTTGTATCAGACATTATATATGATTCCCACTTTTGGACTTCATTCAGTGACTCTTCCACATGTAAGGTGTTAAACTTGTATTATCAACATTTTCTTCGACATTTCTAAAGTCAAAAGCTTCCTGAATAAAAGTAATATCTTTTTGAGCAACGCAGCTTAAAATTGGATGTGTTCGTGATACTTCCAGTGGCGTCTCCAAAACATTTTTCTCTTGTGTAACTAAAGTATTACCCTCATTTTTAGTCACATCAGGAGGTTCAATATCTATCTGTCTCGACATGAACTTCAACAGGTTCCATAATAGTTTCTACGGGAACTTCAGTCCTGGGCCTCACAATTTCACCGGCTACATTTTTCAAAGCAAGATGGAAAGAAGTACTTGATTTAAGTGGAACGGTCTCTGCTTGCTGCACCGCCTGTGTGTCATGGTCAGTAGCAACAAACTACTGGGCGTGAGTCTGCCACTGCGTATGTTTGTTGGAGTCCTTTGTACATTGAGACAACCGAAACAACCTCGGTTTAAAAGGTTCATTGTACCCATTTCCCAGGCAAGGTGCATGTCTTCATTAGATGCAAAAGAGAACTCAATATACCGTTAGCAAAGGAAATCATTTTCCATGGCGCGGCTGTTTTCCACTGCTTCATCAATTTCCCAGTAATTTGTTTGGCAGCTTACCGTTTATCTCCCGTGCTCAAAACAAGTCACCCATGTAGATTTCTCTTACATGCTTCAATTCGCTAACCCTCTTGTGTAATTTTGATCTATAGAGAATATCCTTTGACAACAGGCCGAGGAACAGTGATGGTGATTCGATAGTTTAAGGAAAGTATGATTATCTGGTTGTCTCCCACACAAGGTCGTGGACAGGAGAAAGCCATGCCCATGTGTGAACCGTAACCTCTGATGCGTAGTCACAGTCTTCGTGGTTGGATCACATAAATGGAGCGGAATAGCGATGAGGAGCCACCACTGTGGTGATCATGGCAGTCGTGAAAGATAGGAATAGGCGACGACGCCCTAGGTCAACCCTAGACTCTAGAGGTGCTGCATCTCTCTATCAAAATTGTCTCTTAAGTCTTTTATCCCCAAGATATAAGGATCTATGGAAACGTCTTCCTTCTCTAATATTTCATTCTACCAACTTTCAAACTTACAAGAAACTCACCAATTTCATATCTAATGTTTTATCACTTTGTGATTTCTCTATTTCATTGCACGCTCTGGATTTTAAGCGTGATGTTGCTCACTTAACGCCTCACATACTTAAAATAATTGTTGATTATGCAATTTCACACAATGTCCAGTGGTTGGGACTTTTTGTTGCTGGTGACATTGCACAAATTCCACCTAGTATGTTTTCATGTCATACTTTAACACATATTAAGCTTTGTATTTACCCTAAATGAGGTCATGAAACCGTGTTTCCAAAATCTTTCAATTTACCGGCATTGACAAGCTTGCAATTACATAATTTTGAATTTTGTATTAGCAAAATGATTGTGCCGAGCCATTTTCGACTTTTAACAGGTTGATTAATAGTTTGTTCATTTCCAATTGTATTGTGAGTGGTACAATTATGAGTGATGCAAAAATCCTTTGCATATCAAGTGCAACCCTTGTCAATTTAACTATGTATGATAAGTCTAACACTTACTACAATTACACAATTGAGCTATGTACTCCAAGTCTTTGTACATTTTCTTTTACTGGGACTCCTTCAACGAAACTCTCCGGGGGAGACGTTTCTTCTCTTAAACATGTAGCTACTTATGCAGAAGCAAATCCATTTCGAAAGGAGCCTCATTTTATTCTATTCAGCTGGCTACTAGAGTTTCCCAATATAAAATCATTGACGGTCTCTGCAACTACTCTTCAGGTATCTTGACTCGATATGTTTTGAGGTTGTTTTTACTTTCTTCTTAAGATGACTTCTTATTTATTTCTAAATTTCATCAAGAATAAAACAACTAACTTGTAAAACGTATTGCTTAGGTTCTCTACTTAATTCCTGATTTGTTGAAGATTGATCTCCCTTCATTGGGTAACTTGAAATCATTGAACGTGAAAATGGAACCAATTCCATCTTGATTTCGCATGAGAGTGAGAAATATCATCTTAGGAAAAGCTCAATCAAAGAAAGAAGCTGCTAAGTTGCGAAAAGCATTTAAAGAAGGATTGTACATGCATACTAACATGGATATGTTTAGTCTGAACTTGATGATATTATGTAGAAAATGTATGTGTATACATTGTTTCTTTAATCATCTAGGGTCTTTTTGGAGATTAGAGTAGAGTGCTTTAAGGGAGGGGGAATATAGAGAAAAACAGAAAAATCTTCCATATTTTTTTAAAGAGGTTAGAAAATGATAAATGAATTTTTATGATAATATACTTTTAATATTAAGATTATTATAACAACATAAATTAGATTTGAAGAATTTACTTATGATTTTCAAAACCTTCCAAAATCTTCCTCTAATAGAATTTGTATTCGTCCAAATTAGGGAGGTTTTGTATTATGAAGAAAAATAAATTCTTCATGCTGAGTATGATCTTCTAAAACATAATGACCTAGACATGTCAACTTCAGCTGCATTGTGCTCTATTGTAAAATTGTTTCGAGGACTGGACGAGCTTGGGGCATGGAACAATATAAAAACTAAAATTCTTATGACTCATAAAATCATAAACACAACTTTTTGTTCTAAGTACTAGTTGTCTAAAATACTAAAAAAGACAACAAAAAAAAATTGTTCAAAAGCATAAAATTTTGTACTGTGTTGTTGGTTTTATGAAAACACTTGTATCTTGACTTATAATATTATGATTGTTATCAATAAACAACAGTTTTAAGTTTTCTCTTTATCCTTCTCTTTACCAAAACGAATCTGATATCTACGCTCAACAATTTTTCCGCTTCATTGTCTTGAGATAATTCAATTTTCTTGTGCAATTCTCAATTTCTTTCTCATTCTGGTTTTTTCCTTCTCACTTTGTTTTCTTCATTTTCCTTCTTTCATTTCTCAATAAAACATTGATTCTTTCGTTTTTCGGTCTAGCTCGATTCCATCCATATTTATTTCTTTTCCTTTTGTTCTGATTAATTTCATTTCGTTATTCCATTTTCATCACAATTTTGTTCACTTCATCTTCTTAGTTCCAATTTTGTTTCAATTTTTTGTTTGAGTTAGTTAAATGTTCTAGGTTTTCCAATGGCTTAACGGCAGTTTTAGCTCTCTAACTTTTTCAAAGTTGCGATTTTAGCCCCCTAAGAAGAAAAAAACTACAAAACCGCACCCTAAGTTTTGCACATGTGGCAGTTTTGTCCCCCAAGGCCAATTTTGACTCGGTCTACACTGACGTGGCACCCTAAGTGAGGTGCCATGTGTTATTTATTTTTATTTTTTTGCCTTGGGGGCCACAGTTGCAAAACATAGGGGGCGGTATTGTAGTTTTTTCTTAGAGGGCCAAAATCGTAAGTTCATGAAAGTTAAGAGACGAAAACGGCTATTAAGCCTTTTCCAATTCACTGATTTAATTTGAATTTCAATCGATGTTTCTGTTTCACTCTCTGATTCTATGATTTTTCTTCATATGATGGAAATCATCATTGACTAGTTTCGATCTCGATTTCGTGTCAAGTTTCACTATGCAATTTATCATCCTCTGTCATCTAGTTTTGATCAATGATGTTGACAGAATCATAAATTTGTGTTGTTATATTCTACTTCTGTAATCCAAAGAATTTGAAGAATCGACGATTTCGATCTAAGTTTGGAACAGAGAATCGTTGATTTATAGCTATGTCCTTGTTGTTTTTCGCTTTAGATTCGTTTGTGTGTGGTGTTGGTGCAGTACACGTTGAAAGTTTTGCTTGTGATAATCTTCTTGTTTATATCAATCATTTATTTTTTGCAAGATACTTTGGAAGTTCAGTTTGCTTTGAACTTGTTCATGAGTCTATTGTCTGCTTTGGGTTGTTCACAAATGGATTTCGAGTAGGACGTATACCTTTACGAATTACAATGGGAACATCTATGATCGGGTCTGGTGATGGTGGTAGAGTTGGAGGAGAATCTTGAATGACCTCGGTATCTAAAACAAGTCTCAAAACATGCACAACAGATGGTGTGGTTGGCGACGGTGGTAAGTTTGAAGAGGTCGTGGAGTGGGAGACTCCGTGGAAGGGTCTCTTAAGGTGTGTAAAAGAGGGGCCACGGGAGGAACAAGTATAGTGTGCACAGGTGGGACAGACACAATAGGTTGAAGAGGGACAATATCATGCAAGGTCAGCACATCGGCACGAAGTGGGTCAAGAGGTATGTTGGTCAGTCCTTAGCATCAACATTAATAACTCGACTGATATCATCAGTTCTTGTTTGCAAAATGTCATTTCTGCTACTCCTTATGATTGGTCAATGAGATACAATGGTAATGTCTGCACCATACTAAATATTGATGGAAGTTGTATCGGGAATCCAAGTCGTGCAGGTTTTGGTGGTGTTATCCGCAACAATTCAGGCAACTACGTTTTAGGCTTCTAAGTTTTCATCTACAACTCCAAAGACATTTTGCTGGTGGAACTTGCTGGCTGAAGATTTGGTGTGTTACTCTGACTCCCTCCTCTCCATCAACCTCATCTCTGGTGACACCTCGCAGTTCCACACCTATGATGTTCTTATTCAGGATATTAAGGAGCTTTTGGCAATCCGAAATTTCTCTATTCATCGTACCCTTAGGGTGCGTTTGTTTTGCAAAACAGTAAGTACTGGACATAACAGTACAAGACAGAACAGCACAAGACAAAACAACACAGGACAAATTTTTATGACATTGAATAAATTTTTTTAATACGATTTTTGGGGGACGAAATGTTATTTTGGTGTTTTAGACAATTTGTACGTGGGACAAAAAGTTGCGATGTGGTTTGGTAAGGGACAAAAATATGATTTTTTTTTGTCATATCCTTTGCCTCAAATTTTTCCTGTACCTGAAACAGTTTTACAAATCAAACATTGGACAACTGGAGTTGTTCTGTCTTGTACTCCATTTTTTAGCAAATCAAACGCACCCTTAGGCTTTGTTTGGGAGTCGAGTTTTGGAGGGGAGGGGAGGGGAAGAGGAGGCTTGTGGAGAGATAAATCCTTGTTTGGGAGTTTTAAAAAAAAATAAGGAAATGTTTTGAAGGGCTTATTTGGTCCAAATTTCATAGTTTCCCCATATTGGGGGGTTAAACATACAAATTGACAATTTTACCTTCACAATAATTCAAAATTCCAATTTTTTTTTTTTTTTAAATTATTAATGAAATTTGTACCCAGAAATAATAATTATGAAATAAAAGGAAATATAATTTTTGTACATATAGTGAAATTAATTTATCATTATTGTATCACTCTTTTAAAAAATGTTTTCAAATTTTTTTATAAGATTGGTAAACAAAATATTATTCTATATAATAATTACAAAGTATATCAAAAATTAGTGATTTTAAGAAGAAAAAAAAAAGGTAAAACAGTAAAATTATCACATAAGCCCTCATTTTTCTTTCCTTGTTGGTTTCTTAACTCCCAAATAAGGGAAGAGTTTTCCCTCTTTTCCCCATCCCCTCCCCTCCCCTCCCTTCCTTTCCCCTCCTTAGCTTTTCCTTCCCTTCCCCTCAAAACTCGCAAACAAAATCTTAGAGAATGTAATCGATGTGCGAATTTTATGGCTGAGTTGAGAGCTTCAACAAATCCTGACTTTTCAATTCATACTTCTCCTCCAGAGGATCTACTCAAGGCGAAGGCTATGGGAACCCTGTTCATGAGGCACTAGTATCTTTGTTTTTCTTTTCCTTCCATTTTGTTTTTTATTCGCTTTATAACCAAAAAAAAGTAATTAGGACTATTTCTCCTCATTATTTTTATTTTACCCGAAGTTTAGTCGCACATAGACGCAGTTGACAATGATACGTGACCGTAATAAAAATGTTTGGAATTATTTTCTCCGATAAGAAAACTTTTCATTTGGTTATTTTTCTTTATTTTTTTGGTCAAGTAGCCTAATGGCTAGATTCGCACACATTATGTGTGGAGAAGTGGGAAATCCGGGGTTCGAACCCCGGCCCCTGCACAAATTATCTCTGGTAGCTACCAACTGAGATACACTTACGAGACTTCATTTGGTTATTTTATACGCGGGTATTTTGATAAGAACATTTTTAAGAAGGAAAGCAATGGAAGAAAAATTGTATGACCAACAATTTGTTCATTTCTAGCTGAATTTTTCCTCAACATGGTCAGAATTTGAGAATCACATATCGCTTACCTTTTTCTTCAATGGTGCAATTCTAAAGAATTCATATTATGTGCTACAACTATACCTCACATTTTAATATTTTATTCATATTTAATTATATTGTAACTAAAAATATTCACAACTACAACAGGCAAATCACACTCAATTCACAGCTCAACTACCACATAATTAGACTACAAATACGTGGCTAGCTACACGCTCTTTGTGCATGCAACCTATACCATGCGAAAAAAACGATACAATTTCTCCCATGTATATATATAAAGCCACTAATATCAGAAAGCCACAGCTTTGAAATCCAACTAATATTTTGCTAGCTTAATTAAAATGTAACAAAAGCACCATCTTAGTTTATTTGTTATTGTTTCCACATTTGCATTCATCATGGGTTAGGCTTTGTTTGTTTGGTAATTGTGTCACTTTTGATCAAGTTGTGAACTTATGTTGCAATGAAGTTAGGAGGAACCTTAATGGCATGGCTCAAAAAAATAAATCACACTTTTGTTTGTTTATCACTTATTTTCTTTGCATTTTCTTTTATCTATACGCTCATAAAGGTCTAATTACATTCTTGTTTACTTTCGAAGAACAGCACAATCTTGCCGGTCATCAACCTCAAGGATCTCCCGGCCTACAGATCAATGGCCACATTAGTGTTAGGTACATTCGGTGGTAATAATTAACTTTGTGACCCACCCTCTTCTCCATCTCAGTATGTCTTACTACCACACTTTCAATTCACTCGAATTAGTGTAGATAATAGGTTTGAATTTTTAAGGTATGTAATTTAACGTTTTGATGTCAACTTTATGTTTAATCCTTTTTTTTTTACACAAATTATGTTTAATCCTTATTAAAACATAAATTGTGTGTGTATTATGGTTTATTTTTTGGTCTACCCGAATTATTTTTTTTACTCTGCCACTGCCTCCACTCATGTTTGGACATGAATTTCAAACATCAAATTTATTGTTTTCTTTCCCTTTGAACTCCTCATTCTTAAATATATGATATGTACTAAAAGAAAATCACATATTTGAAACTTGAAAAATTCATATACTAACATGGATGAAGTACCAAAACAACGTGGAAAAAAAAAAGATAAAAGGTTAAATTGTTGCGTAAAATTAAATTAAGGGACAATATGATTAATCTTACCTAAATTGGAAGATAATTTGGTTTAGTTGTAAGTTATTTATATCTAATATTATTGACTTGACCATTGTAGTAGGTTAGAGATCGAGTATGGTATTAATTTATGTTATTTGATTTTGTTCAGCTGGACCAGATGGACCAGTTGGAAGTTTCATTGATGATAGTACAGTTACAACTTACCTTACAAGGCATATGTAGTTACAACTTAGACCAACGCTAACAAAGTATGTGAAGAAGAGATAATCGATCATCATAAACTTTTCGTTGTTTAATGCACTACTATAAACCTTTTTTTCTGTAAAAAAAAAAAAAGAAAATCATCATTCAATAAAATAATAATATGAATGTTGTAACATTACGATCTCCCTCCTTCAATCAAAATGCTCTCACTTTCAAAATATTTTTCCATGACCCTGATTCATAGTTTTATAAAAAATATGCAGTAAAAACATACTTTCTCATTATCACCAAACATAACAGTTGATTTCAGCTAGTAGTTTTACTTTTACTCCAAATTCAATAGGTCAATGTTACACATGACATGACAACCTTTTATAGCTTCCCTAGGTAACTTAAGCATAATTTATATTTCACTCTCTAGATCATAAGATATTATATATGGCTAATGAAAAGAACACCTCTTTGTGAAACACATGCATGCCAAATTTCACGTTTCTTCAATCACAAAAAATAATAAAAAATATTAAATGAATTAATAATTTTCACACTGCTTTCCTTACATCTTTCTTACCATGTTAGCACTTCACATAACTATTTAATGCTTGTTCCATTGTGTTTTCCAAACAAAACACCAAATAATCATACGAGGAGCTACGGGAGCAATCTAGTATGAGATTGCTCGCATGGTTTCACGTGTGACTATTTGGTGTTTCTTTTTGAAAACACAATGGAATGGTCACCAAATAGTTATATATTTGGAATGCTAACATGGTAAAATAGATGTGAGCAAAACTATGGAAATTTTATTTTCTTACTAAAGAAACATGAAATTTGACATGAATGTGTTTCATAGAAGAGGTTTCTTTTTAAGTCATATAAAATCGTATAATCTAATTTATGTGAAATGTATATATGAATCGTTTCTGAATTATAGCTAGAACCTGCTTTCTTTTTTATCCATCTCACATCAATAACTCGGCCCCGAGTGGAATATCAATTATGGCCAAGTTTCCTTGAAAAGCTATGTTTTCATGTCATTGTCAAGTGTAACATGGCTTATTCAGTTGGGGTAAAACTACTACCTCAAATCAACGATATTTTTATTTTTTTTTTGAAAGAACCTCGAATCAACCGATGTGTTTGGTGAGATTTAGAAAGTATGTTTTTACTAAATAGTAAGAGTATGCATCAATTTCATTGAAAAAGGTTTTGAAAGTGAAAGCGTTGGAAAAGAGTTTATAGTTATGGTTTGGACAATGAAAAGGTTTATAATGGTTGAAGAAATATGCTAACATGGTTGTGAATTTTGAGTGCATTTCTCTTTTAAAGTTTTTTAACATATCAAAATTGGGACAAACAGGATAAGTTAGATTTGTTGTATATTGGACTTATAACCCTCATTGATAAATTATAAACACCATAGGATTGATTAAAAAGTAACTGAAATTAAAAGCCAAAAGAATAATGTCAAGTTTTTATGGAAAATTTGGCTTATGGATCAGCACACGCATATACATGGATCTATACATACTGAATCATGTGTCAAATAATTTTCACAGTAAAACATATGTTGTATTATTGGTGTGAAGTTTCAAGGTTTGAAGAATAAACACCAAGTAATTAGACTTTGATCTTGTGTTCAGTAACGGAGTCGGAAATTTTAACTAGTGGAGGCATCATATATGTATAATTTGTAACATTAAATAATATATTACATTTCATTTTTGAAACCAGGAATATTAATTTGTCCTTTACGAATTGCAATTTTTTGAAAATATTGAATAATTTTCTCATTTTCAATCTCAATAAAAACCTCTCCCTTTACATAAGTAACTAAACAATCATCTAGACATTGATCACCCTGCGGTTTTGCAGCTCAATCTTGATAATCCTCAATTTTAAAAACGCTACTTTTTTTTAAGGCAGCACTAACCAGTGCCCTGACATTGGTTAAAGAAATTAAAAAAAACAAGTTTTAAGTTGAAAACAACACTTTTTACATTTTTTAAGGAATTTATTACATAAGTTTCAATACAATACTACTATATTTGTTTCTTTAACCTGGAGGCAGCAGTTAGCATTTTTTCCTTTTTATAACTATCTTATAAACACTACTCATGAGTACATAAAAATAATTATAAGAAATCAATAACAAAAAGGACATATAAACATCAACACAAACCCTTAAAGCAAAGAGGAAGGAACAGGAGGAAACTTGTTTTGTTCACTAAGAAGAGAAAGAGAGAAAGAGTTCGTGTGAAACGTGAGGTGAAGTGTGTTTGTTAACTATGTTTATCTATTAAAAAAAACTAAAAAAATCTTAAAAGAGATGCTGGGCCTTGGGCTGGGCGGGTGTGTGTAAGTGTGTTTGACATGTTTGGTTTTTTAAATTGTCATAGTGGATGGGATGGGAGGGGGGTGTGACTATCAATATATATGGGGAAGAAAAAAAAGTAGTGCAGGCAGGAGCCCACACAAGCTTGTGTGTGGCTCCGCCCCTGCTTGTGTTGCGTGAATTAAAAAAAATAGTGTCAGGGTCTCACATAAAATAGAACATACATATTAGTAGTGTTTAAATTGTCGTATTTAATTTATAAATACCTTATATTCTTATAATGATAAAAAAAAATAGTATTTATTTTTTTTTTTATTCATTCATATCACTTCCCATAACTTTAGCTTGTGTTGGTTATGATATGATTGAGAATTCAACTGAGTTTCCTATCTTTCCTCCACTTTTGTGAGTTTGTTTCTTTTTTATCTTATATACAAAAGTTGTTGAACTGATTGTTGGTGTCAACTGATTGCCCTTATGGACAGGGGATCTAGATCTTCCTATTTTCCAAGCGGGCTCGACCTTCTCCATGGGTCGCGGTAATCTCTTATTGGTGTTGAACTACAACAAGAAGGTCCCTGAGGAGATTGATATTCTTTAAGCCTTCTTTAAATGACAAGATTTCCTATGTCTCAACGTTTTGGGCTGCAACGATTGGAATCAATCATGTTAGGTCGCTCTGTCATGGGGTAGCTCCTAGTCTTGTTCCGGAGGTGATGAGGAAGATGTGGTTTCATCCATCTTATGGGGCAAGGTAATATCAACGGTGGTGCTGGCTACCAATGGAAATCAAGAGTTAACCATTAGATCTCGTGTAAGGAAGATGGTTTTCTAGGTTCCATCCCAAGTGAAGTCTCTAATTGATCCTTCGTGACATGAGATAGAAAAGTTTATGATATGATAGTTTTATGACGATCAAGTATACTTACAAACACTCTGACGATCAAGTAAGAATGTATGAAATATGTGGGAATTTTATGATATAAAAGTTTGTGCATGTGAGGATGCCACCAGCTAGCCTTTATTTTGGTGAATTAGGGTTTGAGGTCCCTCTAATGGTTTGGTGGATTTTGAGTGTTACTTTTCCCACCCTGCTGCCTTCTCGCACGCCCTACAAAAATTCCAATAATACACCTGGTCCGGATTTCGTTTTCCAAACCAGATTGTTAGTGTTTTCGGAAAATAAAATCCGGAAACATACGATATGAAATTTTGTGTCTTTCTTTGATGTCAATGGTCTCTGTTGACTGTTATACGACCCCGCATAAGCTGCAATGCAATTGCAGGGGTCGTATGAGCTGTCAACAATGATCATGACACCACAAACACTCCTAAAAGCTACCTAAAAAACTAAAAAAATTTTGAAGAAAATGTAAGAAAGGAGGTGAAGAAGAATGAAGGAAAATGTTGAAAATCCAAGCCTTTTTATAGCCTTAAATAAGTCATAGGTCTTAATTATAGTTAAATAAAACGTGTTCCACATTCAAAACCGTCAAAAAATGCATTCAAACTCCACAAACCGGCCTAACCTTTGGTGAAACGTCACCGGCCAAAATGTTACTGGCGGTTTCCGGATTTTATAATCCGGAATGCATGAAGTTATTCCGGATTATAAAGTCTGAACTGCATCAGGCCCTTTATTTGGATCGTTTTCGTTGCGAATGGCTTGGAAAAAATAGAACAAACGTACATAATATAAATAGAAGCAACATAAGACAAATAAACAGTTAAAAAAAACCATAATAACAGAAATGATGAATCTTTTGGGAAGGTGTTCTCAAGAGGATTTCTTTAAGTTAGATCATGCTGCCTTGCCAAATGACATATTCATCTGGCAGGCAGTAAGATCTAACTCATATCAACCTCTTGATATTTTTTTAGTTATCTATCTATCAAGGAGGCAGCAAGGAGTATCTATATATTTTTGAAAGCATGTTGAGGATCTTCACAATGCTGGCAGATAGAGAGCAATCTATTTGTCACATAGAGAGCAATCTATTTTGCGGCAGCATGACAAAGATCCTCAGCACAATGACAAAAATTTGCATGGTCTCTTTGGTGTGTTTGTTTGTATTTTTGACAGCATGCTGAAGATCTTCATCACGCCGTCAAATAGAGAGCTATCTATTTGCGACAACATGAGAAAGATCTTCAGCTTAATGACAAAAATTTGCATGGTTTTCTTTGGTGTGTTTGTGTGTTTTGCTGGTATTGAAGCTGAAAACCGGAGAGCACTTGTTTATGGAGGTCCTTGGATGATGTGGACCACGTAAACTCTTGGTGCAGTGTGGTCCATACAAAAGGATCCTATGCTGAAGCGTTCCGGATTTAGTAATCCTGAATACACTTACGCCCTATGTGTATATGGATTTCCTAATCCGGAATGCATATCTTCGGTTATTTTATCGAATAAATGAACATCTTTGATGTAAATTAAAACATAATGAAAGTTTAAATAATATATATTATTCAAAACATAATGCAACAACTTAATTCAACAACACATAACTAACACGCAGTTAAAACAACATAAAACACGTGACTAATTAAAACATAGCACATTATCACGGATTATCTAAACTAATTTCTTCATCTGGTGATTCCAGGAGTGCCCTGATCTCTTCTTAGGTCCTGGGCCGGTTCAAACTTTCCAGAATTTGTTCAACAGATCTAACCAACGAAGCGTCAAACTCGATCGGTCCTCTAGCACAGTGCTGACCAAAGACAGAGAACATGGTTCTCACGTCGTCGTCGTTCGTGAGTTTCATCCGGCTGAACCGAAGAGATCCGACTGAGTCGGACAATGGACATCGATATTCAACACCGACCACCCTCCTCGTGTCTCTGTGGTTGAGTTGACAGTTGATTTGATCCAGCTCATCCTTCAGCCTGGAGAGGGTGACATCGTTGTGAATCCTAAACAAACGGGGTGGTATTCCGCTGTTGTAGTAGACTGCCGCTAACTTGGCGTTCGAATCAAAGCAAGGGAATTCCATATTTTTTTTAGGTGTAATTTACTTGCAATGAAAACATGGACCCCTATTTATAGAGTTATCTCGGCGTTCTGGACCACATAAACTCCTGGAGCAATGTGGGTCACACATAAGAATCCAAACACACAGTAAAAATCTTATCACCCACTAATTCATCTTCATATGTTGTTTCTGTTTGTTCATCACTTTCCTCCTGTTGAGACATTCAATTGACCCGTCATCTAGTACCCTGAAGGTTTCTATTTTTTCACACTTTCTTTTCTTCTTTAATACTTATAAATAAATCAACTTCTATTACCTTTTCATCTTATCCTAATAATTCAGTATTGTTTCTATTTTTTCTTTATTATTTTTACAGAAACTGTTTGTTTTGAGCTCTTTATTATTTTATTATCTTTTTCAGTGAAAAAAAAAATGATCTAAAGCAATGGAGCAACAACAGCTTTTCCTACAAGAAATGTGGCAACTGAAGACAACAATTCGATTATGAGTCTTGATGATATTGATCTAAACCCCTATAGCATTATTCGTAGAAGATTCTACCTGTCATCAAGAAGGTTCAGAAGAAATCACATTCAAACAAGAATTGCTACCTATAATGTCTTACGTGTTTATGTAAACAACATCAACCGCATGAACGATATTCTAGCGAGTACAAGAAATGTTAAAACAAACCAAGAAATGTTCAAAAATCGAAATTGATGAAGGAATGAAGTCCGAAGCTTTAACATGTTCTATATGTTTGGAGGATCTCTCGGTTGAATCGATAGCAATTCAGTTGTCATGTTCGCATTTGTACCATGAAGAGTGTATTGTAAAATGGCTAGATAGGTCAAACACGTGCCCTTCGTGTCATCGTATTGTTTCTGATTTTTCTTCGTGACATGATTCATTCGACCATTATTTTTTGTTAACTGTGTCAAATTACTTCGTTTGGTTTCTTGTAACTGTCTCTTCCATTTCTATCATTCCATTTTTTTCTGGTATAATAATAAGTGTGCATGTACAAGGAATTGCGGTTAAGACACCAGTTCATATTATCTTAATTGAATGGTCGAAGACTAAAATTTGAGAACATTTTACAAGTAAGTGGTTGGTTGTATTAAGGGATAAATGTGTGTTGGTAAAATCTAGTAACTAAAATAGGTAATTGGACTGATATGGAGGATCATACCGTTGAATGCGGACTATATCACTGAGGGATCAAAACCTGAAAAAACGATAAATAACACGTAAAACCTGAGGCGTGACTATATCACTGAACTAAAGAATTATCCGCATAATTGCGCAACTCACTCAGAGTACAACAGGTTCTTCTCGGAGGTAAGCGTACCGAGGCTATCAAGACACGAGAAATCAAAAACTCAAATGACTCAGACACTTGGTATTTTTATAAGGAGAAAAGAAGTAAAACAATATTTAAAAAATGGCTTGTGGTTCTGTCTCTTACGTAAAAGTTGTTTTATTTATACAGTACCATCTGAGAAAACTTTAAGCACGTTTTTTTGTTTCACTCAAACGCAATTGGGTGCATTATTTAGGTAAGTGGAGATTGACCAAAAGCAGTTGCTAAAATGATGGGAAGACTCTTAGTAATATCTCAGTAGCAAGTAAATAGGTAACACATAATTTTGACTGTTAAACAAATTTAATTTAAATGTGAGAAATTGTGGTCAACATAGTAACTTACCTTGAGATAAAGTAGGAGTAAAAATTCAACAATACAATCACGTTTCTTTTCCTTCTCTTTAATAGCTAATCATAATAATAATAATAATTATAAAAATAATAATAATAACTTTTGAAATAATTTCAAATATACAACACATACCACGTGGACTCTCTTATACATTGACTGTTCAACATGCATAGCTCAGCTTGATTGTTCAGGTCACGTGAACTCCATCTGCCCAGCTCAGCTTGATCGTTTCGTTTAGGTCACGTGAGCTCCACCTCCTTAGCTCAGCTTGATCGTTCAGGTCAGATGAGCTCCACCGTCAACATCACTAGCTCTCTCAGGTTGTTGTCTAAACAACATTGTGGTCCTCCTCTTGAAGGTATCTCATAACGCGCCACACGTTCTTCACAGACAAGTGATGTGAGTTGTGTACTCTTTACTCCACGCGCCTTTTACGGACGAGCAATGCAAAGGAAACATGATCAGCTCCACGCGCCAGTACATATGAGCCATATAGACCTCCAAGGGTTAATGGGTCTCCGTTAGGTCAAGAAAATGTAGCCTATAAAAGGAAACACCTAAAGAGTAGTAGGGGGATCGAATTCATTATCTTGAACAGCTTACCTGTTGTAATTAACTTGGGTTTACATACGTCAACAAAACACATGGTGAAAGAAAAAGGGACAATTGTGAAATGTTTCCCTAAGGCACGATGAGAATTCTCCCTTTGGTTTTAAACATAAGCAAAAGGAATTTATTTTTGGCCTAGAATGTATAGACCAAATATATGTACTTTTTTGCTTATAATATATCCAAAGAGTGTAGCATATAAGTGGATGACATGTCATTGTCAATCGTTGCATCTTATATTTATAATAGATTACATGCACACAATTCAGACTACTCGAGAAATAGACTATAACAAAACTTAATAATTCCTTCAAAAAAAAAACATAACCAAATAATAATCTCCAATAACTTGGCGTGAAAATATGGTGTCTGAAGTTAATATGTACATATACAAAACAATTTATCAGCTTTAGTTGTTTCCAACCCAGACTTATTTTCAGTCACTACCAGAGGCTATAATGTGAAGAATGTGTATTATTCATTAGTTCGATGCATGAGTTAAACTGAACGATCAAAAATGGGCCAGACCAAGTTTGACTTAGTTAAAGTTTGCATTTTGACTATAATTTTCTTATTACATCATGGTTGAAACAATGAGAATCTAATAATGCTAGCATATCTAAGAATTTTGATATGATAGAACATCCCATCTTTGTAAAAATCAAGATGGGAAGTAATGAGACTGAACCACAACTTTTAACTAGCCTCCTCCAAAGATTTCTTCTTTTCTACTGAAACTCTAGCAACATTGACCGAACCACCATTGGGCACTCTTTCATTAAAATTTTCTCTGAGAAATTCAACAGCCATGAAGGTAAGCGCTGAAGCCGGAATGTACCACGCAATTCTGGGGACGCTGCCCCTAAACATCCCCTTGACGCCTTCCTTAGCCCATATGTTGTAAATTGCATCCAACCAACCATTATACCTAAATACAATAGATAAAGCAAATTATCATCAATGTAGCTTGAGTCCATAAAACATGACAATCCAAATGCAAAAGATATCCCTTTTTGTCATTAAAAACATGATAAGGAAAAATGTGAGACAAAGTATATATCATTACATGTCCATAATACACCAGAAAATCAATTTTGCATAATGCCAAAGAAGACGCCAGACGTGTTCCAAACAACATTAAAGGGGCAAAGGGCAACCCGGTGCACTAAAGCTCCCGCATACACAGGGTCCGGGAAGGGGTCCCACCATTCGGTGTATTGTACGCAGCCATACCCTGTTTTTGACACAAGAGGCTGTTTCCAGGACTTGAACCCGTGTTCCAAACAACATTCATTGAATTAAATTAAGTGGTACCCTGATGGCAGGTACGTATACCATAATAACATGTTAGAATAGTTATGGAAAATAATTGATACCTCAAAGTTGAACCCTGAACTTGCAGCCTAGTTTTGACCACATCCAAAGGAGTGGTGAGATATGCACTGAGACCTGTTTAATTATTTGAGCAAAAATTAATAATACAGAAAAGTTTACTGCTTTTGCACTCAAGTACATAGGATCAAAGGCAAATCACTGGACATACCACCAGCTAATCCTCCCAAAACCAGGCCCTCAAAGGAATTATTAACGTGCCAATTTGGATTAGATATCCATCTTTGCTTCCCGTACTCTGTAGCATCTTTCAAAGCTTCATAGAACACAACCTATAACAATTGCATGAAAAATGTATTCAAAATCAGAAGCACATTTGCACAAATATTACAGAACTGTAATAACTTACTTCTAAAAACTTAATTTTTCACACATGATTTGAATACATATATACATGATTGCAGAGTTTGGATTACACTTGCACTTTATGATTGAATATAATACATTTGAAATGAAATGAGATAGAAATGCATTGACAGGCGGTGTGATGTAAAAATAATGAATTATCAAAGGCAGTATCGTGTATATATAAATTGAAATCTTACACTAGTTCAAACAAATTTCATAAAAGAATTATTTTTACTTATTTTAGATTCTAGTTAACCGGAGGGGGAGCCTTGGCGCAACGGTAACGTTGTCATCACATGACTGAAAGGTCACGGATTCAAGTCCTGGAAACAGCCTCTTCTGTAAAAAAACAAGGTAAGGCTGCGTATAAAACACCAAAATGGTGAGACCCCTTCCCAGACCCTGCATATGTGGGAGCTTTAGTGCACCAGGCTACCCTTAGATTCTAGTTAACCTCCTTGGTTTTAGCAGTTGGTATTGTGATTCAAAAATTAACATACATATTTATTTAATGCTTAAACAAGTGCTACGTGTGGCAGAGGAATTAAAAAAAACAGAACCAATAAAAGGACATGCATCACAATAAAAGATGGTTCTGATATGAATAAGCTCATAAGATTGGTTAGCCCTATGAAGACTAAAGTTTAACTGAGTAATGCATCCATTTCCAATCTCTATGTCTGATCAATAAAGATATTATTTACTTCATTTTTTTACTGTCAACCAATTTTTATGTTTAGCTAAGACACCTGCTGAGCACTGGCCATGACAAATCTTAAGATGCTTTAGTCGTATCAGGCAATGGACTTTCAATCAAAAACTGAAAGAGGGCGAAAAAGTGATTTTTTTTCACTATTATAAACAAACAGAAAAAAGCTTTTGATATTCACATAAATATCTCTAAAATAATCTTAAACAAGTTGATAATCACTTTTATTTTAACTTTAATCTTAAACAAATGGACCCTTAAACACACACCCTAAAAACTTTTACGGGTTATCTTTTTAAATGAAAGTAATTTATTTTTGAAAAAAAAGTAGAAACAAACAAGCTCTGAATCTAATAACTCAGTGTTTTGTGTATAATACCATCAGGCCAGCAAATGGTACATCCCTTGCCAGTGTAGACAAATATCTGTAGAAGCAAGCAAAATATCAAATTAGAATCATCCATGGAATTGTGAAACCAAAGAAAGAAGAAAATGTTTACAATTTAATTATCAACTCAATGTGAGGCTCTAACTTATCTAAATGGGCATCCATAATATCACATAATTCATCTGGTTATATAAGTCAATTGGCATTTTACAAAATCCAATAGTACTGTTGTGGCTCTTGAGGAAAGAAATATCATGATTCATTTGAACTATATCAGATATTCGTAAAATCAATTTATGGATCACAAAGAAAAATAAATTATGAAAATGACAACTTATTGGTGCCTAGGGTTATATTTATTGTCTAATGATGTGCTTTTAAAATTATATTAAATTAAATGAGAAAGAGGGGTTTGAAAAATTAGTGAATTAGATAACTCATGATTACATCATCAAAAAAGTTATTAGTGTTTCTAGTATACCCTGCATATAAACCCTTTAAACCCTGTGTTCTGCATATTGAGCTGCCTGCATGGAACATTCCTTTATAATAATCATATATTTCTGCACCAGGTTTTATTGCAATGCCATTCTTCATTGCAGTAGAACTCCAGGATGTAATTGTGCCTTGAACTTGCATGCGCTGCTTTATCACTTCGCATGGAACGTATACTACAGAACCAAGGGTGTCTCCTGAAAATATAAGCAAAAAAATAAGGCAGATTTGAGCTTTTTATTCACAATCAAATGGTTGCACTCTATAGATGTCAAACTCAATAAACCTTCAAATTTGCACGGATAGAAATATATGTACCACAGCAGCATCGCACTATGTAAATATGATGAATGTGCCATGATAATAAATCATTGTTGGTCCATAAATGGAATACTTAGACAGTGAACTAGAAGTCCATTACTTACTGAGGAAATATTTAAACTTATTTGCAAAAATAAATGGGTAACTGCGTCTAAACAGAAAACACTAAATCAAAAACATCACAAGTTCCGAGAAAAAGCATTGCAGCAATCAAACAGATTACACTACAACTGCTCTCATACTCATTGCCCTGAGTGACTCAAGAATGTGTAACTTCTAGAACACAATACAAAAGTATTACTATTAGATGCTCCAAATCAGCTTACCAACAGCTCCAGCAATGAAATGTGCCCAATGGCCCCCAAGGCTAGGATGTGAATCCTCAATCCACTTTTTAGTTGACTCTATGACACCAAAATACGTTGCACCAGTCGCAAGAGAGCCAGTAACACCAGGTACTACACCCCTGTAAAAGCCTGAACAATTTATAATCAATCACAAGGCACAAATCTGTCAAGTTTGAAATCCAAAGTCTACATAACAAGATCATTGATTGATTTTAGATTTAAGTCATCAGTCATGTACAGATGCTTCGTTTTCATCATTTTACCCTCAAAATAGGTTTTTTCTGCCCTCTTTTATAAAATTTGTCAATAAAAATTTTTAAAAAAAAATAAGCGGACCAAAACATGTACTAAATGTCATCAAAGTAGTTTACCTCTTAATCCATCAACCTTCCAGACAGACCGCACCATCTGCAATATGCCTTTCTGGTTCTACAGACAAACGATGATCCCACAAAAAGAGAAAAGCTTTAAAACTGAGTATGTATAACAAGAACAATGAATGAAATCGCAGACTGATTCATTTATAGGCTACTATTATACCTTAACACCATTTAGAATAGCTTGACTTTGTATTCGTGTTTTGATGGTATCTACCGGATGCATCATTCCTTCCCCAAAAGCACCCGCAACAGCTCCCCATACAAACTCCCTCCATACTTCAATATCATAATACAGTAAAATTAGTTATAATCATATATTCAAGAAAGACAAAACAATGGTATACACAATTTGTTTTCTAGTAATAATGAGGCTTAGTTAGGTTGGGAACAGTGTTGTCAAATATCGGTGCTGGTATTGCAAAACAAATACGGTCAATTTGTGAAGGATGGCAGTGCAACATCGCCATATATCGCCGGTATGTCAAATTTTCAGATTTCCGCCATCGATAACAATGGTTGGGAGGGACGAATGAGACATAAATGGACTTTGCAGGATAGGTACTGTATAATGTTAAGGGATAGTAACTTGCATCACTTCCTGAGAGAGCAACTTTTTAAACTAAAAATTGTCATCCACTGCCCCACAAAATACCCTAGTAACCTGATTTTAGTATAAAAGTTTAATAGGCATACACTGTCTGTACAAAATCAGTCTTACACTGACATCCAATAAAAAAGCTTTAATTTTTCCATGTCATACCATCAACTTTAAAATGCAGTCACAAAAGTGTGGTGATGTAGCAAAATAGTATATTTTCAGAGGATGTTAGTATAAAACTAATTTACAAATATGTGTATATAAATTCGCGACCACAGAAGACACACCTTATACTAATTGCTAATGATGTGAGTCATTATTCAAACAAGCACATTAAAATTCATCTATTAAAATTAAGGTTAAATTACACTAGGGGTCCTTTAAGCTTGAGGTTTGTAACAGATTGGTCCTTTAAGTTATTTTGGAAACACATAAGTCCTTTAAGTTTAAGGTTTGTAACACATTGGTCCTTTAAGTTATTTTGGTTACACATAAGTCCTTTAAGTTTGTAAACCTTTTCAATTTAGTCTTTATGTTAACCAAAATGATGATGTGGCAGAAGGACTAAATTGAAAGCGTTTACAAACTTAAAGGACTTATGTGTGACCAAAATAACTTAAAGAACCAATCTGTTACAAACCTCAAACTTAAAGGACTTATGTGTGACCAAAATAACTTAAAGGACCAATCTGTTACAAACTTCAAACTTAAAAGGACCCCTAGTGTAATTTAACCTAAAATTAACTGCCCGCAAGATTGGGAAAAATAAATCAAACATACAACTTTGGTTCATTTCATAACATAACAATATTTTACCCAAGTTTGCAAAACTCTTCAAACATAAGTTAATTAGAAAGAAAAATTCTCTCAGTTTTGAACAATAACATTCTAAGCAGCAAACAGAAAGTCTGAACACATCAAACGAAAATGAAAACTACAATTGATAATTCCGAACTGTAAACTACACAATACCAAAGAAGTGTTCACCTTCCCTGCCCCAAAAAATACCCCAATAATCAGATTGTAATATAAAAGTTGAGTTTAATAGTAATACATTGTCTCTGTTAATCAGTCATACACTGACATCACAGGCCTTTATTTTTCTGTCATACCACAATTTCAAAATGCAGGTACAAAAATGGGTTGATGTAGCTCAATAATAGATTTTCATTGAATGTCAGTGTAAAATTTGTTTACACTATCAGCACATATCTTTCACATCCTACAAAAGTTTATATATTTCAACATAATGCTGGGCATAGACACTCCATTCCATGTTCTTATGCGGCAAAAATTGAACCTCAATCAAGAAGCTTTTCAGTGAATAACTTGATCTTCATCTAGACAGTGTATGCTAATGCGGCGACTCATGACTACTCATTCCCCATGGGAACCGTAATAATCAGAGTGTAACATAAAAGTTAAGTTTTATGGTCATACTGTCAATGTAAATCAGTCTTACACTGGCATCCAATAAGAGGCGCTGTCTATGTACATCAGTAATAAACTGACATCCAGTAAGGTCTCTGTTTCTTCATGGCATTCCATCAATTTAAAAAATGCAGGTAAATTTGGGTTGATGTAGCAAAATATTAAATGATTTACAGCTATGAAGCACTGACATGGACACCGGACACGACACTGACACCAACACGTACAAATTTGAAAAAATGAAATAATTGAAAGTAATCACATATGTTTGTGTCAGACATCAGACACGTGTCAGACACACCTTCCATCAGAAGTGTTGGTGCTACAAATATTTACTCTAACAATGCCTTGACTCAAGATTCAAACAAACAAATTAAAATTCATCAATTAAATTTCTTAACAAACCACGAGATTGGGAAAATTAAATCAAACATACATACTTAATCACTGCAAATTTCACAATAATTAATCTCAGTTTGCAAATTTCTTCAATTTCAAATAATAACAAACTCAGCAGCTAAAGAAAATGGAACAATAGCATTCATGAACGAAAATGGAAAAATGCAATTAAAAATTGGGAAAATGAAAGAAATTAGTACCGAAAAAATGGTCGTGAGAAACGTTGTTCGGAGCTTGTGGTTTACTGGAAATGGAGGTTTGAACTGCCATTGATGAATGATTGATCAAGAAACAGAGAACAAATTCTTGTGGTTTAGGGTTTTTGAAGAGCGCACATTGATTTATGAAGAAGCGTGGAGAAATATTTTTTATTTTATATTTTTTACTTAAATTCGTATTTTACTTTACATTTTATTTAATTATATAAAAAGGTGAAGAAATATTTGAGTGATGGAAATGAATTAAAGGAACTTAAAAAAGAACAATAAAAGTTATTTATGGAATAATAACCACTTCCAATAAAAGGTTTTATTGTTGTTTTTTTTTAAATAAATATTGTGTTAATCTTTTTTTTCTGTCAGAAAAAAAAAAAAAAAAAATGAGTTTTCGTAAGTGAAGTTTAGTTGAATGATCAACATCAATAATTATTTTATCCAAAAATCGAATTTGAGTTTTAACGAACGGTTTGTTTTAAGTGAAACACACTAATCATTTGCGCGCAATAACTTGATTAAAAAAAAAATTCAATAATATCCTTTTTTTGGGGGAACATACTAAGCATTTTGGCAAGTATTAATGGAATAATGAGTAGAGCAGTGTACAATATGTATGTGCACCCAAACATTTCATTAACGTTGTAATTGTAAATAACTATGTTCCAAGTTAGCACATAGTTAGCTTTCCTGTAATTAAATAGTTTCTAGCTATTTATTTCTAACTAACTTCATTTCCCAAAAAAATTCAGTTAAATCAGTGAAATAAATTCTCCGAATCTCTAGTAAAATCAATCGGTTAAGAGGTAAGTAAATTTTGTTAAAGAATTGTTTTTACCAGAAATCGAGCTCAAGTTCTTTTGAATAATCTCATTAATCATTTGAGTTTAGACATTTGATTGATCGATCCAATTATTTAAACATTGTTAGAATGTTTGAAATATTATTGAAAATAATTAAAACATGAAGAATATTTTATATATTTACAAGTTTCAAATATAATACTTCAATTAGCCCTAAATTGTTTCCACGAGAAATCGAACTCTCTAGTTCTTTCGAATGATTTGTCATAGAAAAAAGTTCATTAAGCATTTGAGTTTAGACAAGTTATTTAAACATTGTTATAATATTTGAAATATTATTGTAAAAATTTAAACATGAATAAAAATTTTATATATTTACAAGTTACAAATATAATACTTACCCCAAAAATAATCACCCCATATGGTATCAATAATAATTGAATATTAATGCAATCTATAGAGCAATTTAATGTTTTATTAGAGACACTTTGATGTATATAAACACTATGTTATACTTCTTTTGGTCAATGTGGGACTATTTTTAATGTCTTTTTCTTAATTCTTTAGGGGCCGTTTGGTACGCATGATATGATATAGACATGATAGGATTAGAAAATGGATAAAGATAGGATATGATACTGACATGATAAACACTTATCATATCATGCGTTTGGTGCACACATGATAAAAAAATGATAGCATTATTTTATCCTATCACGTGTTTGGTGCACACTTGTTATTGACATGATAAGCAAAAATAACAATGTTGCAGCATATTCATCTCCACCGTCCGTCTCCTTCGTCATTCCATCATACTAAACTCATTGTCTTTGGAAACCATCGTTGATATAACATCGTCTAGTATTGCCGGTGTAAAAATAGTTCACGATGCAACAATCCAATCCATACTTCATGTGCCGCGATCTAAACTCATGTGCAGCAATCAATTGAAAGTGATTGGG